>Ga0302307_10001145_pt1 | contig 16722 bp, 12 predicted proteins | sample III_Palsa_E3_2_FD_200530 | JGI IMG/M metagenome (GOLD analysis project Ga0302307, IMG submission 200530) | Peat permafrost microbial communities from Stordalen Mire near Abisko, Sweden - III_Palsa_E3_2 | ecosystem: Environmental > Terrestrial > Soil > Palsa > Peat permafrost | place: Sweden... | reverse complement strand
CGAGATGACCGTCACCTGCTTTTTGGGCGATTGTTCTACACGCCCTACGATTTGCGCCGCTACCCCAAAACTTTGAGCTATTTTGATCAATTCAGCGGCAATCTCTTTGGGTACGTACAACTCCATCCGGTGCCCCATGTTGAATACCTTATACATTTCCTGCCAGTCCGTTCCGGATTCATGCTGTATCAGCTTAAATAGGGGAGGGATAGGGAACAGGTTGTCCTTTATAACATGCAGGTTTTCAATAAAATGCAGCACTTTGGTTTGCGCGCCGCCGCTGCAATGCACCATTCCATGTACTTGCGGGCGGTATTTATCTAATATTGCTTTTATAATTGGGGCGTACGTTCTTGTCGGCGAGAGCACAAGCTTGCCGGCCGTGACAGCTTGGCCATCGCCGACATCAATCAGGGCGGTCAGTTTTTTACTGCCCGAAAATACCAGTTCGTAAGGTATGCCGCTGTCAAAGCTTTCGGGGTATTTTTCAGCGATGGTTTTGTCAAATACATCGTGCCGGGCCGATGTAAGGCCATTTGAACCCATGCCGCCATTGTATGCTGTTTCGTAATTGGCTTGGCCGTAGGAGGCCAGGCCGACAATTACATCGCCGGCTTCAATACGGTCGTTTGATATAATGTCGCGGCGCGTCATCCGGCAGGTTACCGTCGAGTCGACAATGATGGTGCGCACCAGGTCGCCCACATCCGCCGTTTCGCCGCCGGTTGAGTAAATACCGATACCCGCATCCCTCAATTCTGCTAATATTTCTTCAGTGCCATTAATAATGGCAGATATAACTTCGCCAGGAACCAGGTTTTTATTGCGGCCTATCGTGGAGGACAACAGGATATGATCGGTGGCGCCCACACATAAAAGATCGTCAACGTTCATGATAATTGCATCCTGTGCAATGCCACGCCAAACCGACAAATCGCCTGTTTCCTTCCAGTAAACGTAAGCCAGCGACGATTTGGTGCCCGCGCCGTCTGCATGCATAATATTGCAATACGAAGGGTCGTGGGCCAGTATATCGGGAACTATTTTGCAGAAAGCTTTCGGAAATATACCCTTATCGATATTCTTTATGGCATTATGTACATCATCTTTGGAGGCAGAAACACCTCTTTTATCATACCTTTGCGAGGAAATCATGCACAAATATAGGAGTTCGCAGGTTATAGTGCATGGTTCATGGTGAGAATTGCGGCTGCCATGAGCCCCCGACGGTGAACAACGAAATTTCTCTATGAATAATTTTATCCAGTGGCTCAGGCTTCAATTAAAAAGATCATTTGACAGAATACGGAACGAAAATTTAAAAAAGAATGCATTGCAAGCCATTCCTTTTTGGATAGCATCGGTGATTGCGGGATTATTTGCTGTATTATACACTAAACTGTTTGTGCTGGCGGAGGATCTAACAGCTTTGGTTTTTGATTATCATGCCTGGCTGCTTTTTATTTTATCACCTGTTTGTTTTGTTTTGGCATGGTGGCTGGTGCAGCGCTTTTCGCCCTATGCGAGGGGAAGCGGCATTCCGCAGGTGATGGCGGCTATCCAATTATCTTCTCCCAAAACAAATCATTTGGTGGATAAGCTGTTAAGTTTTCGAATTATATTTATTAAGGTATTTTCAAGCCTTGTTATGGCAATAGGGGGCGGTGCTATAGGCAGGGAAGGCCCGACCATACAAATCTCAGCCTCCATCTATAAGATTGTGTACCAGTTGCTTCCAAAATGGTGGCCGAAGATCGCCAAAAAGAATATGCTGGTAACCGGCGCTGCGGCCGGTTTGGCGGCTGCTTTTAACACGCCGCTGGGTGGTATTGTATTTGCCATCGAAGAGCTGACAAAAACGCATTTTAGCTATTATAAGACGGCTATTTTTTCGTCTGTTATCATTGCCGGTCTATCTGCCGAGGCATTCCTCGGGCCCTATTTATACCTGGGTTATCCCAAATTAGATGGACTATCGGCATCCATTTTTTTTGGCGTTGCGCTTGTGGCGGCGATTACTGGCCTTGCCGGGAGCGGGATGTCAAAAATCATATTGTTCATATTTGCCTGGAAGGCAAAATTCAAATTTACCTGGCATCATGTTTTGTTTGTGGTGGGATGCGCGTTGATGATGGCTTTTTTAGCTGTTTTTGTGAACAGGGATGCATTAGGTTCGGGTAAGGATATTATGCAAACAACTTTGTTCACCTCACATAAATATGTTTCGTGGTACACCCCGCTGTTGCGCATATTCGGACCGTTAATTTCCTTTACCACAGGCGCCGCAGGGGGCATTTTTGCGCCCGCACTGGGAGCAGGGGCCAGCATCGGGTCGTTAGTGGCCAGCTGGTTCAAGGTATCCGACATTGATACCAATATGCTTATTTTGGCGGGGATGGTTGGGTTTTTAACCGGTGTTACCCGTTCGCCATTTACGTCAGTAATACTTGTTCTGGAAATGACTAATCGCCATAATGTGATATTTCATCTCATATTGGCGGGAATGATTGCTAGCCTTGTCGCCGTGATCATCGATAAGCACTCCTTATATGACCGGCTGAAGCTGCAATATATAACTGCATTAAATACAGAAGAAGAAACCGAGAAAACCGAGCAGGTTAATCCAAACGCCGAGATTGTAAATGAAGTAGCACATTCCCCAAATTCGTGAAACGGCGTAGGAGCCCTCCTGAGCGCCCCTGAAAAAAAACAACTCGCGAAAAATTCGTGTCTATCATTTAATAAACAACAGCTCCCTGAATTTGGGCAGCGGCCATAACGAATCGTCCACCAGCTGCTCCAGTTTATCTACATGGTACCTTATCTGCGAAAAAAATGGTTTTACGGTTTCGTCATAGGAGATAGCGCGGTCGCGCACATCATCAATTTTATTGGCCTTTTTCCGGGCTTCAACCATTTCATCGATATCTGATTTTATCAAATTTACATGTTCGGAAATCTTATTGATGATGTCGAGTTGTGCAGCATACAGCGATTCATTTAATCCAAGGTCTTTAAGGCCTCTGATGTTTTCAATAAGTCTGCTTTGATAAGTGATCGCAGCTGGTAGAATGATGTTTACGCCAAGTTCCCCAATAACCCGAGCCTCAATTTGCAGCTTTTTATAAAAGCTCTCCAGCAGTATTTCATGCCGTGCATGGGCTTCCCGTTTGGTATAAACGCCTGTTTCTTCAAAAAGGAGGCTTGTTTTGTCCGATAGTAAGGCATCCAAGGCCTTTGGGGTGGTTTTTATGTTGGGCAAGCCCCTTGCTGCGGCTTCCTTTTCCCATTCTTCACTGTAGCCATTTCCTTCAAAACGGATGTTTTTCGATTCCTTGATGTATTTCTTGATCACCATCAACAACGCGACATCTTTCTTCTCGCCTTTTTTGATCAGTTTATCCACGTCGTATTTAAACTTCTTTAACTGGTCCGCAACAATTACGTTTAATATCGTCATCGGGCTGGCTGAATTTGCCGACGAGCCAACTGCCCTTAGTTCAAATTTATTGCCGGTGAAAGCAAATGGCGACGTGCGGTTACGGTCGGTATTATCTTTTAAAATTTGCGGGATCTTCGGGATGCCTTGCCATAATAAGGCATCTTCCTTGATTTTCTTACTGATCCTCGAGGTTTCGATCTCGTCGAGCAGTTCGCTTAATTGGCTTCCGAGGAAGATGGAGATGATCGCGGGGGGCGCTTCATTCGCACCAAGCCGGTGATCGTTATTTACCGATGCGATCGATGCCCTTAACAGGTCGGCATGTTCATATACTGCGCGGATCGTATTCACAAAAAATGCCAGGAACATCAGGTTGTTTTTCGGTGTTTTCCCTGGCGCCAAAAGATTTTTACCGGTATTGGTGATCATCGACCAGTTATTATGCTTTCCGGAGCCGTTTATTCCGGCATAGGGTTTTTCGTGAAGAAGCACCTTAAAGTCGTGGCGTTTTGCCACGCGGTCCATCAAATCCATCAACAATTGGTTATGATCGATGGCCAGGTTTATTTCCTCGTAGATCGGCGCGCACTCAAATTGAGATGGGGCTACTTCGTTGTGACGGGTTTTTAAAGGAATGCCTAACAGGAATGCCTCGGTTTCCATGTCCTGCATAAACGCATATACCCGCTCCGGTATCGACCCAAAATAATGGTCTTCCAATTGCTGGTTTTTTGCAGACATATGGCCAAATAAAGTCCTGCCTGTTAAGTAAAGATCAGGTCGTGCATTAAATAAGGCTATATCAACCAAAAAATACTCCTGTTCAATGCCTAATGAGGCATTAACTTTCTCGATGCTTTTATCAAAGTAATGGCAAACGTCCACAGCCGCCTTATCTAAAACGTTTAGCGCTTTCAACAGGGGTACTTTATAATCTAGCGCCTCGCCGGTGTAAGACACAAAAACCGTGGGTATACATAAGGTACCCGCCATAATAAATGCCGGCGACGAGGGGTCCCATGCTGTATAGCCCCTGGCTTCAAAAGTATTGCGGATACCGCCGCTCGGAAAACTGGAGGCGTCGGGCTCTTGCTGCGCAAGTGCATCGCCCGAAAATCTTTCAATTGCGCCTCCGTCGGCCGTGGGCTCAAAAAAAGCATCATGTTTTTCGGCAGTCGATCCCGTAAGGGGCTGAAACCAGTGGGTATAATGGGTGGCGCCCTTGCCTATTGCCCATGATTTCATGGCCGAGGCCACCTGTTCGGCCAGGTCGCGGGGAATAGGCTCTCCTTTATCAATAGAGTTAACGATACCCTGGAATGCTTCCGTCGAAAGAAATTCCTTCATTTTCTTTTTATCAAACACATTAGCTGAAAAGAAATCGGAGATCTTTTGATTCGATGCTTTAAACTCCGGAGTTACCCTTGTGAGGACTGTTTGAAGCGCCTGAAAGCGAATATTCGTCATGAAAAGGAAATTTTAAAAACGGTTTGACCTCAAAAATAAAACTATCATTTGTATAATGGGCAATTTTTAAAAAGAAATCAATTTATGCTAAAAAATCGCCGATTTAACCCCAATGGTGTGAGTTATTAACATTTTTCAATGAATTTTTAACCTAAATCGGTATTTATTGTCAAAAAAAGTGTTGTTTCCTCAAAAATACCTCCAAAATAGCTTGGGATAAATCAAAAAAATCAAAATTCAGACAATTTTTGAGTTAATTTATTTTCCCGCCTTTTTTTTGTTGTCAATTATTCAAAAAACAGTGTTATTTTTTGACTGCTTTTATAATTTTCGTAAAAATTGATAATTTTATCAACATTTGGGGGATAATCACTTGTGATTTATAAAAAACATGTCTATTTTCATCGAAATATTTATGAAATTATTATAAATCTTGATTTTTTCGCAAAACTTAATGATTTCAATTGTTCATTCACTTATAAAAATGCAATCAAACAAATAATCTGATATATTAATTTCAATCAAACTAAATTAAACTAAACAAACAATGAAAGTAAACGTTACAAAGTTCAACTTCGTCGAGTCGGTCCGACAACTGACCCGAGACAAATGGAAGCTCGGAGCAACCATTTTCGGTGGCAAAATGATAGGCCTGGGGCTTGTCTTATTAGCCATCATCACGCTGCCCGGTTTAATCGGTACGTCGGCACATGCGGCTGCTACTCCAGCGGCGCCTACTGCCCTTGAAACATCGATGATGAATTCGATCGATACCGTATGGACCTTGGTGGCAGCATTCTTAGTATTCGCCATGCAGGCCGGTTTCGTGATGCTTGAAGTAGGTTTTGCACGTAAACGCGAAACTGTAAACGTTTTGATGGAATGTATTTTTGATACCTGCCTTTGCGGTATTTTATTTTACGCCATCGGTTATGCTTTTATGTTTAGCTCAGGCAACGGATTTATCGGTTACCATTGGTTCTTTCTCCAAAACACACCCGATCTTTATCCGGGTACTGGCGTGCCTGTCATCGCGCATTGGATATTCCAGTATGCATTTGCCGACACTTGTTCAACCGTTGTATCAGGCGCTATGATCGGCCGCACAGGCTTCCGTGGCGATATTCTTTATTCTATCGGCATCACTGGCTTTATTTACCCTATCATTGGTCACTGGGCCTGGGGTCCTGATGGCTGGTTAGCTTTGATGGGTAGCGCGGATGCTGCTGGTAGTCATCATTTCTTTGTAAGCTTAGGTCAGGGCTTCCGCGATTTCGCCGGCTCGACCGTAGTTCATACCATCGGGGGTATGGCATCACTGGCGGGGGCAGTCGTCTTAGGGCCACGCATCGGGCGTATTTTTGCCAGAGATGGCGGTGGTATGCCTCCCGGTCACAATTTGCCTATGGCCGCGGTGGGTGGTTTTATTTTATGGTTCGGATGGTATGGCTTTAACCCCGGCAGTTCGCTTTCGGCGATGGATGCCATTGGTATTGGCCGTATTGCTACCAACACTACACTCGCAGCCTGCGGCGGTGGTTTCACTGCCATGATGGCCGGTTTGTGGTGGGGTTCAACAAAGGGTAAATTTGACCTCGGCTTTACCGTTAACGGTTTCCTTGCCGGTTTGGTGGCAATTACTTGCCCCTGCTACTGGGTTAGTCCATTAGGCGCTACTATTTTAGGTGGTGTTGCTGGTTTCGTGGTATTTGGCGGCGTGAAATTGCTCGAATACCTGCGTATTGACGATCCAATCGGCGCGGTTCCCGTACACGGTTTTGCCGGTATATGGGGAACGCTTTCATTAGGCTTATTCGCATCCGGCCAATTTGGGATTACCGGGCCCTATGGCGCCGATAATACTGCTCCAAATATTGTGAAAGGATTATTCTACGGTGGTGATGCCAGCGTATTAAAAGCACAGGCAATCGGAACATTTACCATAGCGATCTCGGTATTTGTGGTTACCTGGATAATGATGAAGCTGATCATGCTGATTCCGCATCCATGGAAATTGCGTGTAGAAGCACATGGCGAAACAGGTCCGGGCGGATTAGACGTCTTTGATCATGGAGCCTCTGCCTACGACTATGAGGATGGCGAAGTGAGCCTTACAGGCCTTTTTGAAAAGAATCCCAAAATTGTAGCGTAGCTTTTTCTTAGTAACACCACAATTCTTTATATCCCTGGTGCGGCCGGTAAATCACGACTGATTTTGACCGACCGACGACTGGCCGCACCGGGGTTTTCTTGAACTTCATTTTATTTTTTTTGAAGCGTTTGCTTTATTGGGCTGCATTTTAGCCCGATATGGGTATTTATTGGTCTTCGTCAATCCAAATTTTTCAAAAATTTCTAAAATTTCAATCAATCAAACCAAACTATAATTATTTAAACAAAACTTATCAATCAATTACTTAACATGAAAAAGCAATTTGTACTATTTGTATTAGCCGCTACGTTTTTTGGGTTTGCTGCCAGGGCGCAGGATACCATCAAAACAACGGGAGACGCGCCGCTGGTATTGAGCGGATCGGTAGACACCTACTGGAAGACCGATTTCTCGGGCCACGCCAATATTCCCACTAGCTTTGCTAACGAAAATAATTCGGTGTCGATCGGGATGGTCGACCTGGGCCTGAAAAAATCTGTAGGCAACGCCTCCTTCGTAGGTGAACTGTCGTTCGGACCGCGTGGTCAGCAGCAGTCGCTTCCAAATGCCGATCCAGGGCTGGTTACTTTCCCGGGCACCAGCGAAACCGGCGTTGGCTATTCCAGCTATCATATCCAAAACCTTTATGTTTCCTATAACCTTACCAGCAAGTTTAACCTTACGGCCGGTTATATGTCGACCTTCATCGGTTACGAGGTGATCAGCCCGGCTGCTAATTTTAACTATTCCACATCGTACCTGTTCACCAACGGGCCTTTCCAGAATGCGGGTTTAAAAGCCACCTATACTTTCTCCGACAAAGTAAGTTTAATGGCAGGTATATTCAACGATTACTGGAATGTGTATCAATCTGGCGGCAAAGTGAATACCTTTGGCGCACAGTTAACCGTAACCCCGGTAAAAAACTGGACAGCCTATTTGAACGTAGCAACCGGCCCCGAATCAGGCACCGAGTTTGACCTGACCACCAATTACCAGATCACCAGTGCTTTTAAGCTGGGTTTGAATGCTGCCGATTTTACTGCCGGCGAAGCATATAGCTACAAAGGCGGGTTCTCTGGTGTTGCGCTCTATCCGCAGGTAGCTGTTTCCAAAGTAGTAACACTTGGCATAAGAGGTGAGTATTTCGATACCAAAGCAGGTGCATATGTTACTGCGGGCCCCCCTCCGGGCGAATCTGTTACCGGTATTACGTTTACTGCAAACATAAAAGCAGGACCATTAACATTCATCCCCGAAATCAGGTTCGACAATTCGTCCAAAAGCGATATGTTCGTTGATGGAAGCGGAAACTACACTTCGGGCGCCACCCAGTTTCTTTTGGCTGCAGTGTATGGTTTCTAGCCGATCGGATTAATTTATTTAAAAGCCGTGCTGATTTTTTCAGCGCGGCTTTTATCTTTATGGCATGAAAAAATTTGGAATACTTGGTTTGTTCTGTTTGCTGTCAGTAAAATTTGCGTTTTGTCAGCAGGATTTGTTATCATTCGACGAACACAATAAATATATTTTCTACCAGGTGGTCGACATGCCTGGCCTCACCGCCGATTCATTACATGAAAGGGGTTTACATTTTTTAAAAACAGCTTATCCAAAAACTGTGATCAAGTCGGCTGAAGGGGCGAGCGTTACGGGAGGTGGGAAGTTTTTAACCTATGGAGGCGTTTCAGTAATGAGGCACGAAAAAGGCGAGATTGCTTACCAGTTTAATATCGGGTTAAAAGATCAAAAGTACCGTTTTTGGCTAACCAGCTTTGTTTTTACGCCATACCAGCGCGACAGGTACGGGAATTTTGTGCCCGAAACAGGTGTTGACATTCCATTAGAGGAAATTACAGACAAATTAGAAAAGAAAGAAGCGGAAGCTTACCTCGATGAGGCCGGTGCATTTTGTAAACAATGGGGCGACAAGCTAAAATCCTATATGACACGCGCCCAGGAAGAAAAAAAAGAGCCCGCCGCCAGGAAAGTAGTCACAGATAAGTGGTAAATCAAAATCCACAAGGTTGCATTAACTTATAATAATTTCAATAATATCTCCTGTTAAATATCAAATTATCAATCTGGTTCTTTTTGATTGAAATATTGCTAAATGTTACAATGTTGCAATAAATCCGCAATATTTAATATCTGCAATGCGTTTTATTCTAAAATTTAATTTCAATCAACATGCTTATCTCAAAATTTGATTTGTACAATCCCGAGTGGCTCGAGCTTGTATTCGACAACCGTAACAAGGAGTACGGCGCCTATGACCTAAGGAAGCGTTATGCCAGGACAATGGTTATGGCAATGGGTGCTACTTTTGTGGGAATTGGTTTGTTAATTGGCGCAGCGGTAATATTGCAGCCGAAAACAATTCATGTTACCATGCCCATTCCTGATCCCAGGGTGGTGGTTCATTTAGCGAATCCCGATGTGCTGAAGCTTCCCCCTCCGCCAAAAAGGCTTGCGGAACCGCCTAGACCGCCCGTGCAGATCAAAACGACTGCCTTGCCGCCTCCGGTTGTTGCTCCGGATATCGAAGTAAAAACCCCTCCGCCTGATGTTACGCAGATTAAGGGTGCGATTGGCCCGGTTACCATTGATGGACCGGTAACAGCGCCAAACGCACCGCCGGCAACTAATACCACTACCGGAACGGGAACTGCACCCGGGCCTGATACAAAGGTTTATGACCTGGGCGGCATCGATGTAATGCCAGCGCCGGTAGGAGGCGAAGCGGCCTGGATGAAGTTTTTGAGCAGAAATCTAAGATATCCGCAAGCCGCGCAGGAAGACGGAGTTAGCGGCCGTGTATATATGAGTTTCATCGTTGAGAAAGACGGCAGCCTCTCCAATATCTCCGTTGAACGGGCTGCCGGTCATGGTTTCGACGAAGAGGCCGCCCGTGTGTTGAAACTCGCCAAAGCCTGGAAGCCGGGAATGCAAAACGGCCAGGCCGTACGCGTAAAGTATATCATACCCATCAATTTTCAATTCGCCGATCAACCTTAACCAATACGCGGGATGGCAGGAAGTCTTGACATCGGGCTTCCTGCTTCCTTTGATTCTAACAACCACCTACGGTCTGCTTTACTACTGCTACTGCCACTGCCACTGCCACTGCTTCTACCTAATCTCTGGTCTCTAATCTCTAAACACAATCTTCTCTTCCCCCTTTCCCCTGTTTTTCTTAGTTTTGTGCATCCTTTCAAAAAACAACAATTAAATTGGAGCACCTGCAGTTAACTACCCTTGAAACAGCCAAAGACCTTGGTTTACTTCCCGAAGAATTTGAGCGTATAAAAGAAATATTGGGCCGCATACCCAACTTTACCGAGCTTTCTATTTTCTCGGTAATGTGGAGTGAGCACTGCTCCTATAAAAACTCCATCACCTGGTTAAAAACCCTGCCAAAGGACGGCCCGCGCATGCTGGCGAAAGCCGGGGAAGAAAACGCGGGGCTGGTTGACCTCGGCGGCGGTGTAGGCTGCGCTTTTAAAATTGAGTCACATAACCATCCATCTGCCCTTGAGCCTTACCAGGGAGCGGCTACCGGCGTTGGCGGCATCAACCGCGATATTTTTACAATGGGGGCGAGGCCGATCGCACAGCTGAATTCCCTGCGTTTCGGCGACCTTTCGCTCGATCGCACCAAGTGGTTGGTAAAAGGCGTGGTAAAAGGGATCAGCCATTACGGCAATGCCTTTGGTATACCAACAGTTGGCGGTGAGCTCTTTTTTGATGATTGCTATAACGTAAATCCGCTGGTGAATGCGTTTTCAGCCGGTATTGTCAAAGCAGGTGAAACAGTGTCAGCGACGTCGTACGGCGTAGGCAATCCTGTTTATATCGTTGGATCGGCAACGGGCAAAGATGGTATCCACGGCGCGGCGTTCGCTTCAAAAGACATCACCGAAGACTCGGTGAATGATTTGCCGGCCGTACAGGTGGGTGATCCGTTTCAGGAAAAACTTTTGCTCGAAGCCACACTCGAAGTGATCAAAACCGGCGCCGTTGTGGGTATGCAGGACATGGGTGCGGCAGGTATTATTTGTTCAAATTCGGAAATGTCGGCAAAAGGTGAGCATGGGATGAAGATCTATCTCGACAAGGTTCCCATGAGGCAGGAAAATATGAAGCCCTTTGAGATATTGCTTTCCGAATCGCAGGAACGCATGCTCATCGTGGTGCACAAGGGCAGAGAGCACGAAGTTGAAGCGATTTTTGATAAATGGGATCTGAACTGTGCTATCATCGGCGAAGTTACCGGTACCCGGCGCCTTGAATATTATATGAACGGCGAGTTGGTTGCCGATGTTCCGGCTGACGACCTGGTGTTGGGAGGTGGAGCTCCCGTTTACGAGCGCGAATACCGGGAGCCTGAGTACTTCCGGAAAAATCAACAATTTAATATCGATGCTATTGACGAGCCTGAAGACCTGCTTGCCGTGGCTGAACATTTGATAGGCCATCCAAATATTGCCTCCAAAAGATGGGTCACCGACCAGTACGATTCCATGATCGGCACCTCGACCATGACGACCAACCGCCCCAGCGATGCCGCAGTGGTGGCCGTGAAAGATACCGATAAGGCCATCGTGATAACAGTTGATTGCAATTCGCGCTATGTATACGCCGACCCGCAGAAGGGTTGTTCAATAGCAGTCGCCGAAGCGGCCCGTAACATTACCTGTGCCGGTGGCGAACCGGTGGCGATCACCAATTGTCTGAATTTTGGAAATCCGTACAAGCCCGAAGTTTACTGGCAGTTTGTGAGCGCGATAAAGGGAATGAGCGAGGCTTGCCGCAAATTTGAAACCCCTGTTACCGGCGGCAATGTCAGCTTCTACAACCAGTCATCAGATGAAGGTCCGGTATTCCCAACGCCGACAATCGGCATGCTGGGCGTGATGGATGATTTGGGAGATATAATGACATCAGATTTCAAAGCGCCTGGCGACCTGGTGTATTTGATAGGTGAGTCGGTAAACGATATCGCCTCATCGCAATACCTGGCTTCATGGCATAAAGTATTCACCGCACCGGCCCCGTATTTTAATATCGACAAAGAATATGATATGCACCAGGTGATCAAACAGTTGATCAAACACCGGTTGATAAAGTCGGCACATGATGTGTCGGACGGCGGTTTGTATATTACGCTGGTTGAATCTTCGCTGCCTAATGATTTTGGTTTTGAGATAGAAACTGATAGTTCTATCCGCAAGGATTCGTTTTTGTTCGGCGAGGCGCAGGGCAGGGTAGTAGTGAGCGTTTCCCCGGCAGATCACGAACGTTTTATTGAGCTGATGGCTACCAGCGAAGTGGAGTTCAGTTTATTGGGAATGGTAACCAATGGTTTTTTAACCATCGACAACGAATCGTTTGGCCATATCACCGATATCAAAATGGTGTATGACAATGTGCTGCACGAGATATTGGGAGCGTAATGCTTAACCTCAACCGCATCCATCACGTTGCCATTATTTGCACCGATTACGAAAAGTCCAAACATTTTTATACCGAAATATTGGGGTTAAAAATCGTCCGCGAGGTATATCGCGAAGAACGGAAATCATACAAGCTCGACCTGGAAGTTGGAAACCAATACCAGATCGAGCTTTTTACATTTCCGGATCCACCGCCGAGGCCCTCAAGACCTGAAGCCGCCGGGCTGCGGCACCTGGCCTTTGAAGTGGATAATATTGGTGCTGCGGTTGCTCACATCAAAGGATTTGGCGTAATTACCGAGCCCATTCGCGTGGATGAATTTACCGGTAAACGTTTTACATTCTTCGCTGACCCCGATGGCTTGCCGGTTGAGTTTTACGAGAAATAAAAGTTTTCCCGATTTACGTTCAAGTGTAAAGTCAACCGTACTTAGTCCTGTTGGCTTTGGCAATTTCTTGATCTTCTGACTTTTGACTTAAGGCTTTCGACTTAAGACTAACACGTCGCTTAATGATTGACATAACACTATTCCTCATGCCCCAGATCATCCACTACCTGCTTAAGCGTTGTTAGGTACCTGCCATATTGTTGCCGCACATGAAGGTTAATGCAAACGTAGGTTATGATGAATGAAATTAATATAACTGCAAACACAGTCAGCAAATTGCCGGAGGTGACCAGGAAATTGGACGCCAGTATACGACGAACATAATCCATTCCATTTTTACCGCACAACAATACAAAAGTAAAAAGCGCCCCTAAGGGTGTCACACACATATTATAGGTTTTATAGATCTCCGTATTGAGCTCAATGTCATAGGCGATCTTCCGGATGCTGTCTTTAACGTTGAAATCATACCGGCCTATCGACTTATAGAAAACGTAAAATCTAAAAAAGTAAAAACCATTCATTACGATCAACGTAAAAACAAATATGCTGGTGACATTAAAGAAGAACGATGATTGCATCGAATAAAACATCAAGCTTATCAGCGCAATGTAGGCTACCAGCACCCCGATAAACTCGTTCCTCATGTTCTTGCGTATTTTTCCAACCGCCGAAGTGGTTTTACCCAATTGGGCAGTACTAACTGGCAGGTGCATTTCCTTCGGCTCATCCTGGCTCCAGGCATCTTTTAAATCATCTATATTCATAACTCGTTTTTTTTAATTATTTCTTTCAATTTATTTTTTATTCGGTTTAATCTTACCCGGACATTCACTTCTGTAATCCCCAGGTTTGAAGCAATTTCCGTGTAGGGAACGTCTTCCATATACAGGTATATAAGTGCTTTTTCTACTTTATTCAGTTCCTGTACAGCCTTATAAAACATGGCCAGCTGTTCTTCTTTTTCTCCCGCTGTGGATTGTTCCTCAGGGCGGTCAAACTGGTAAGGCAGCGGCTGATCATCGGGCCGGCGTTTTTGCTTTTTAAAAAACACAATGGCCGTATTGAGCGCAACCCGGTACATCCACGAACTAAATTTGCTTTCGGCCCTGAATGAATCGAAGGCCCGCCATAATTGCAATATTATTTCCTGCACCAAATCGTCGCGGTCTTCTAAGTTGTCCTCGTAGATTTTGGAGATCTTATAAAGGATGCCCTTGTTTTCTCCTATCAGCTGCAGAAAGCGGGCTTCTTTATTGTCCATGTTTTAAATTCATTTTGCTTTATTGCCTTAACACCCAATAAGTATCAGCTTTTAAATATTGTTACAGGGTAATGTAATTTAATTATATTTAGGTTGATACGTTCGCGCGTTTTATATATCCCGACAGCCGATTAAACCCGGTTTTGGAAATGACAGATGACAGGCAATCATGTAAGAACGAAATGTATTGGTATTGAATTTTACGTAGCTGAGTTTCTCGTAAGGTTTTATCAGAGAATTGCTTTCGAAATTCTTGTTGGGATAGGATGGTGCTTAGCGGCGGATACTTCGAATAGCCCGCACTTCGTCCATAATTTCTTCCTCCGAAATTGATATATCCGGCAGTTGCTTGTCGGTAAGGCGCCAGCGTTGTTTAAACGTTTGTTCGTTTATCTGCTCCGCAATTTTTAATTGGTCTGCTTTTGATAACATCTCGAACAACCGAAGTACTTGGTCTATGCATGCTGTTTCCATAACAATCGGGCTCGCCTCGAAGTTACAAGTACTCGTTAAACGATTCTCCTGGTTTTCAATGTGAAATTGAGTCTTATGGGTGGTAGCTTTCCTTAGATAATTTGGTGATGACTGGCGTATTCCAAAAAGCCATCGGCCGAAAGATCTTCGTCTAATTCCTCCCAGTGTATCCACCGCCCGCCTCCTTTTATCTCGTAGTTATTTAGCTGGGCGCTTGTGCCTTTACTTAAATTCGGATAACTGTTGACCGGAACTTCAATTGTCTGTCCGTCATTCATTCGAACAACAATATTTTCGTCGTTAAACCATATCGATTCAATTACGATCATATCAAGATTTCTTAAAGTATTCTTTCCAGCGTCTTTCAATTAACTCTTCGTTTTCCTCTATCACACTTTCAGCAAGTTTCAAATCCTTGTTTTTCATTCCGTTGTTGCTTACAAGCTTGATGGGATTGATTTCAAATTTTGCATCGCCGTCGGCATTTTCAATATGTACAAGAATCGGCAAATGCTCTTGCTGAAAAAGAAAAATCTTATACCAAATAGTCTGAAAAGTTCGGGCATTATTTAGGCTTATAACAAATTTACGATTTTAATAATAATGTTTAGGTTTACGTTGTTTATTTTCCAATTATGAGAAAACTTCGACTGACCGTTTTGGTATTTTTTGCGCTGATAATAACCGCTCGTGCCCAGGAAAAATACCAGGCCACGTGGGAGTCGCTGTCCAATTATAAAACTGCCGAATGGTTCAGGGATGCCAAATTTGGGATATTCATCCATTGGGGTGTTTATTCCGTTCCGGCATTTGGCTCGGAGTGGTATCCGCGTAACATGTACATCGTGGGTTCACCCGAGTACAAACATCACCTGGAGACCTATGGCCCGCAAAGCAAATTCGGCTACAAGGATTTTATTCCCATGTTCAAGGCCGAAAAATTCGACCCGCATGCCTGGGTAGCGCTGTTCAAAAAGGCAGGGGCAAAGTATGTGGTGCCGGTTGCCGAACACCACGATGGCTTTGCCATGTACAAAACATCGCTTACAAAATGGAATGCGTACGACATGGGGCCGCATCGCGATGTAATTGGCGAGCTGGCCGCCGAAGTAAAAAAACAGGGGTTGATATTTGGTCTTTCCTCGCATCGGATTGAACATTGGTGGTTCTTCAATGGCGGCAAAACGTTCGACTCTGATGTTCTCGATCCCAAATACAATAACTACTATGGCCCGGCACACAACGAGGACGAAACCATGTCGCCCGAATACATGAATGACTGGCTCATGCGGGATATTGAGCTCGTTAATAACTATCATCCCCAGCTGGTTTGGTTCGACTGGTGGATCGAGCAGCCGGCTTTGACCCCCTACCGTAAGTCCTTCGCGGCATTTTATTATAACAAGGGGCTCGAATGGAACAAAGAAGTGGTTATTAATTACAAACTGACTTCCTATCCCGAAGGGACTGCCGTGCTCGACTTGGAACGGGGAAAACTGGATGCCATACGGCCTATCCCATGGCAAACCGATGATGCCATAGGCAATCAATCCTGGGGCTACACCACCACCAATACCTTTAAGGACGCCCGTTACGTGGTCACTAACCTGATCGATATCGTTAGCAAGAACGGTAATTTGCTGCTGAACATCGGTCCAAAATCCGATGGCACCATTACGGACCAGGAAACCCAGGTGCTGCTGGGCACCGGCAAATGGCTCGAGGTGAACGGCGACGCGATTTATGGCACCCGTCCCTGGAAAATTTATGGTGAAGGTCCAACCAAATCGGCCAGCGGCTCTTTTGCCGACCAGAAAATTCCTTTTGGCGCTCACGATGTACGATTCACCACCAAAGGCGATACCTTGTATGTAATAGCCATGGGCTTGCCCGCGGATAATTTGAGTATCAAATCGCTTTCAATAAAGGCCGGCAACGGAAAAATTGCCAGTCTGGAAATGCTCGGCAGCGGCGATCCTGTAAAATGGAAACAAAAAGAAGACGAGCTCATCATCGAGCCGTCAAAAACCTATCCATCGGAATACGCCGTGAGCTATGTTGTATTATTTGTGCATTAA
>Ga0302307_10001136_pt1 | contig 16783 bp, 13 predicted proteins | sample III_Palsa_E3_2_FD_200530 | JGI IMG/M metagenome (GOLD analysis project Ga0302307, IMG submission 200530) | Peat permafrost microbial communities from Stordalen Mire near Abisko, Sweden - III_Palsa_E3_2 | ecosystem: Environmental > Terrestrial > Soil > Palsa > Peat permafrost | place: Sweden... | reverse complement strand
CTACCTTGTGATGTGAACCATTAAAACTGAGATATCAGAGGGCGTAACCCCGGATATTCGGGATGCCTGGCCTAATGTCCTTGGCTTAACTTTCATTAGTTTTTCCCGGGCTTCTTTTGAAAGCGAAACCAAAGCCTGGTAGTTAAATTCGGTATTGATCTCTTTGTCCTCCATTTTTCTCATCCGTTCAACGATGTCCAATTCCTTTTCAAAATAACTCTCATATTTAATTTTTATTTCAGCCTGTTCAATAGTTTCTTTATCGAGGGCGGAAAGCAAATCGTTCAGGGCGGGATCAGCCTGGCGCAGATCGTTCAGACCTACCTGGGGACGGCTCACGAGGTTAAAGAGTTTTGTGTTTTGGCTCAATGCTGTGGTGCCTAATTCATCCAACAGGCGGTTAACCGACGAAGGGTTGATGGACGTGCTTTTTGAAAATGCCACTACGCGGTCTGAGTTGGTTACCTTGTCGGTTACCTTTTGCAATCGCTCATCGCTGATCAGGCCCAATTCATGTCCGATGGGGCTGAGCCGGATATCGGCATTGTCCTGGCGCAACAGCAGGCGGTGTTCGGCCCGTGAAGTAAACATCCGGTATGGTTCTTCGGTGCCTTTGGTCACCAAGTCGTCGATCAATACTCCGATATAAGATTCGGAGCGCTTCATGATCAGTTCATGCTTGCCTTTTAACTTTTGATGCGCGTTGATGCCGGCGATAAATCCTTGCGAGGCGGCTTCTTCATATCCCGTGGTTCCGTTGATTTGCCCTGCAAAATATAAATTATCGATCAGTTTAGTTTCCAACGTTAGCCCAAGCTGCGTAGGAGGAAAGTAATCATATTCGATTGCATAGCCGGGTCTGAACATCTTTGCATTTTCGAAGCCCGGAATCTGCACCAGGGCCTTGTATTGAATATCTTCGGGGAGGGAGGTTGAAAAACCGTTTACATAGATCTCAACAGTATTCCAGCCTTCGGGTTCTACGAATATCTGGTGGCGTTCCCGTTCGGCGAAGCGGTTAATCTTATCTTCGATAGATGGGCAGTACCTTGGGCCGAGGCCCTTGATCCTGCCTGTAAACATGGGCGATCTTTCAAAACCCTCCTTTAACGTTTCGTGTACCTTACTGTTGGTATAGGTTATCCAGCAGCAGCGCTGTTCTTTGGCCAATTCGACGTCAGTAAAAGAAAAGCGGCCCCGTTCTTCGTCGCCCCATTGTTCTTCCATTAAAGAGTAGTTAAGGCTTCGGCCATCTACCCGTGGGGGCGTGCCGGTTTTCATCCTTCCCGATTCGAAGCCGAGCTCCACCAATTGTTCGGTTAGCCCGGTTGCAGCTTTCTCGGCCGTACGACCACCGCCGAATTTTTTTTCGCCTATGTGGATGATGCCATTCAGGAATGTTCCATTAGTTAGGACAACCGCATCGGATTCAATCTCAATGCCGAGCGAGGTGCGAACACCTGCAATGGTTCGGTTTTTTACAAGGAGGGATATAACGGTATCCTGCCAGAAATCTACGTTTGGCGTGCGTTCCAGTGCAAGCCGCCATTCTTCGGCAAACCGCATCCGGTCGCTTTGCGCCCTGGGGCTCCACATGGCGGGGCCCTTTGACCGGTTTAGCATTCTGAATTGCAAGGAGGTTTTGTCTGTTATAATACCTGAATAGCCTCCCATGGCGTCGATCTCGCGAACGATCTGTCCTTTGGCAACGCCCCCCATGGCCGGATTGCAGCTCATTTGTGCAATTACACCCATATTCATGGTAATTAATAACACCGATGAGCCCAGATTAGCAGCCGCAGCCGCAGCCTCGCATCCTGCATGGCCCGCACCAACAACTATTATGTCGTATTTTTTGAACATTGTATTCTTTTTTTAGGCGGTTAGGCCTTGTGTTCCACGTGGAACATGATTTTGTACAGAGGCGCAAAATGGTGCGTCTCCGTGGCGGGAATTTAGGAGCCGCGAATTAACGCGCCCTGTCAATTCGTCCTTATTTGCCCCGGAGGCGCCCCGATCAATCGGGGCGTCTCTACAGCGGGATGGGTTTTCATTTTGAATTAATGTTCCACGTGGAACATTAATTCGTTTCTATGTGTTTGTCTCCGCGTCCGCAAAATTATTCATTCCGAATAGATGTTCCACATGAAACGTTGGGGCATCTATTGTATTTAGCGGGAGACGCCATTTATTGTATTTAGCCGGAGACGCGAAGTATCGCGTCTCTACGTGCGCAAAATTATTCATTACCGACGGATGTTCCACGTGGAACGTTGGGGCATTTATTGTATTTAGATGGAGACGCCATTTATTGTATTTAGCCGGAGACGCGAAGTATCGCGTCTCTACGTGCGCAAAATTATTCATTACCGACGGATGTTCCACGTGGAACGTTGGGGCATTTATTGTATTTAGACGGAGAAGCCATTTATTGTATTTAGCTGGAGACGCGAAGTATCGCGTCTCTACGTGCGCAAAATTATTCATTACCGATGGATGTTCCACGTGGAACGTTAAATAATGATAGTAAAGCGACAAGCGCCCAAACACCTTCCAGCGCCACAAACGGATAAAATTTTATCAGCCAGGATGAAAAACAACAAATGCCGGCTCCAATGAGGTTCATTAGTTTATAACGCGCGGTTTGTGCCGGTAGTTTCTTATACAAATTTAATAGAAAGGCAATCAACAAAATAATTACGCCGATAGAAGCCAGGATATCCGGTATGTTCATTTATTGTTCCTTCAATTCGCTTAACTCCAACCAGCGAATGCTTTTCTCGTTCACGAGGCTGTTTAATTTTTCTATTTCTCTTAAGGCTTCGGCCAGGCGATCAGGGGCAATGCCTGTTATGTTCAACTCTTCGTTCTTTTGCCTTAGTAAATCCTCAATCCCGGAAATTTCGGATTCGAGGGTTTCGAGTTCTTTGTTTTCTTTGAAGCTCAGTTTGTTTTTCTTTTGCACTTGAACTACCGACTGATCTGCCGTTGTTCCTTTTTTAGCCTGCTGCTTGTTTTCTTCCTGTTCAAGCCGGTAAGCCGAGTAGTTCCCGTTATATATTTTGACCTGTCCGCCTTCTTCCATAATAAAAAGCTGGTCGGTTAGCTTGTCTAACAAATACCTGTCGTGTGATACCAGCATCAGTATCCCGGGATAATTCGTCAGGAATTCTTCCAACACGTTAAGGGTGTCCATATCCAGGTCGTTGGTGGGTTCGTCGAGAATAAGGAAGTTTGGGTTTTTCATCAAAACCTGCATCAATAGCAGCCGCTTTTTTTCACCACCGCTTAGTTTTGCTATCATTCCATGCTGTTTTGCCGGGGGGAAAAGGAACAGTGTGAGCAGGGCGGAGGCTGATATGGTTTTGCCATCGGCCATTGTGATAAACTCAGCTACGTTTTTTACAACATCAATAACCCGTTCATCGTCTTTAAATACAATTCCTGATTGATGAAAATAGCCCATGACGGTGGTTTCACCTTTGTCGATTTTCCCTTTATCGGCTATTAACGAGCCGGTGATTAAATTTAGGAGCGTAGATTTGCCACTCCCATTTTTACCGGCAATACCGATACGGTCGCCTTTTTTAAAGATGTAGCTAAAGTTGGAGATAACCGGTTTGCCGGAAAACGACTTGGTGACGCGTTCAATCTCCATTATCTTGTTCCCTTGCCTGGCGGTTTTAACAGAAAGTTCTACTTTTTGCGAGCTCCCATTATTTTTTGTTTTTTCCTCCAGGTCATAAAAGGCATCAATTCTCGCTTTTGATTTGGTTCCCCGGGCCTGGGGCTGGCGGCGCATCCAGTCGAGTTCCTTGCGCAACAGATTGCTGTTTTTTTGGAAGGCGGCAGCATCGGCGCTTTCGCGCTCTGCTTTCTTTTCTAAATAATAGATAAAATTACCTGCGTAAGGGAATATCTTGCCATTATTGATCTCCAATATCTCGTTGCACACGTTGTCCAGGAAATACCTGTCGTGTGTAACCATTAGAATTGTTTTGGCGCCATCGGTTAATAATTTCTCCAGCCATTCGATCGTATCGATGTCGAGGTGATTAGTCGGTTCGTCCAGGATGTACAGATCGGGGTCTTCAATCAGGAGTTTGGCTAATGCGAGCCGCTTCTTTTGACCGCCGCTCAACGACGCGATGGGTTGGTCCAGATGATGGATATCCAGACGGCCAAGTATGGTTTTTATTTTATATTCATATTCCCAGGCCTCTATTGCGCTCATTTCGACCATTACGGCTTCTATGGCTTTGGCGTTGTTCGGTTCATTCTCCAACAGCATCTCGTATTGCCTGATCAACTGCTGCTGCTTGTCGTCGGCATGGAATATGTAATCGCTAATGGTTACAGCGCCCCTAAAGCCCGGGTCCTGTTCCAGGTACCCGGTCCGAAGACCCCGCATCTGGGCTACTTTTCCTTCTGTCGGCAATAACTGGCCCGACAGGAGCTTTAAGAGTGTTGATTTGCCTGCGCCATTGATTCCTACAAGCGCCACACGACGCCCCCGGTTTATGCCGATGGACACGTTTTTAAAAAGCCAATGGTCATGAAAAGAATGACCAAGATTTTCGGCGGAAATGTAAGTACTCACGCGATGTCTTTGATTTGGTCGGAAGTGTGTATAAAAACGCCTTCCTGGTGTATTAATGATTGTTTGTAGATAGCTGAAGCCACCGTTTCAGCGGGAATGCTGCGGTATTTTCTCAGGCCACGCCACAAAAACAGGTTTATGACGGCCATCACGCGTATAAGAATGCGCTCGGTAACCCGTTTTTCGTTGCGGTCGCCGGTCAGAATAGAAGGCCGATAAATGTGGATGCATCTTACGCCGCTCTTTTTAATATCTTCTTCGGTTTCGCCTTTCATTTTCGTATAAAAATTGCCTGAATGCGCATCGGCACCCAGGGCCGACACCAAATGATACTGTTCCACGCCGTTAATGGCTGCCATCCGGGCTAATTGCACCGGGTAATCATGGTCTATCTTGCGGTAAATATCCAGATCTGGTGTTTTCTTGCGGGTCGACCCGAGACAGCAAAAGACAGCGTGCCCCCTTATTTCCTTTTCATAGGTTTCGAGCCGGTCGAAATCCACGACAACCTGCTTTATTTTTTTATTACTTAACGGCAATTCTTTTCGAACCAACAGCACAATATCCTTATATACAGGGCTTTGCACCAAAAAATCAAGCAATAGTCCCCCGATAAGCCCGCTGGCGCCTGCTATGATAGCTTTGGCCATGTTTTGTTAATTTTTGCAAAAGTACGTATAATAAAAGAAGATAGAGATTAGAAGAAGTCCGGAAGTCCGGAAGTCCGGAAGTCCGAAAGTCCGGAAGTCCGAAAGTCCGGAAGTCCGAAAGTCCGGAAGTCCGAAAGTCCAGAAGTCGGGGAGGCCGGAAGTCTGGAAGACCGGCCAGTCGGAAGGCCCGGCAGTCGGAAGGCCCGGCAGTCGGGAAGACTGGAAGACCGGCAGTCGGGAAGACCGGAAGGCCGGACGACTGGAAGACCGGCAGCCGGGAAGACCGGCCGTCGGGAAGACTGGAAGACCGAAAGTAGGCGAGATCGCAAGACCGGAAGCCCAAATATTTGGAGATTTGGAAGTGCGTATGAACATGTGACCGTCAGTAACCGGCTATACACAAACAAAACAGGCACGCACATGTTTAATGTACCAGTTCAATTATAAGCGCCGAGGCATAGAACGGTTGTATCCAGCAACTTCTCCCCTACTATAAGCCTCACAACCATTATAAATACTGACTAATGTTAAATTAAAATAAATGGCAGAGGAAATAATTATCCCCGGGTATAAGCGATGGCTTGTGAGCATAGGCGACCAGGTTGGTTTTTTAATGGGTTTTTTCAGGAACCTTTTTGCCGGGGGTTTTGAGTGGTCGGAATTTGTGCGCCAATGTTACGAGATCGGGTACCGGTCGATTTTGTTGGTGGGCATTACATCGTTTATTATGGGTGTAGTGCTGATCCTCCAGCTTCGTCCAACAATGGTAGCATTCGGCGAGGCAAGCATGCTGCCGAAAACGCTGGCGGTGTCGTTTGTACGCGAGATCGGGCCCGTTATTATAGGGATCATCTGCGCCGGCAAAATTGCATCCAGCATTGGAGCTGAACTGGGAAGCATGAAGGTTACCGAACAACTTGATGCCATGGAGGTGTCGGGTGCGAATGCGGTGCAATACCTGGTGGTTCCGCGTATCCTTGCAACAAGCATTATGTTACCGGTTTTGGCGATACTGGGCGATTTGATTGGTTTGTTCGGAGGGTTCCTTGCGCTAAATCTCCGGGATGTGATCAGTTTCAAGTTATACTTTACCAAAGTAATTGCCTCCCTGGATTTCAGCGACTTGTTACCGGCTCTTGTTAAAACGATATTTTTTGGTTTTGCCATAGGCTTTGTTGGTTGCTATAAGGGATTTACCTCCAACAGGGGTACAGAAAGTGTCGGAATAGCGGCCAACACAGCGGTGGTCACAGCTTCGCTTTGGATTTTTATTATTGATGCGATAGCGGTGCAGATTACGAGCCTATTATTTTATTAGATCGCCGGTGATGACAGAAGAAGAGACCATAACGAAAAAACAGGCATCTAAGAAACCGAAAGAGGTAGTTATTGCCATAAAAGGACTTGAAAAGTCGTTCGGCGATAACCAGGTGCTTAAAAACATTAGCCTTGAGTTGGACAAAGGGGAAAACCTGGTGATTTTGGGCCGGTCGGGTAGCGGAAAGTCCGTTACCATAGAATGTATCGTTGGCCTTTTACAGCCCGATGCCGGCTCGGTTAAAGTGTTTGGCGAGGAGGTAGCGGGCCTGACAGAGAAAGCGCTAAAAGACCTTCGGCTAAGGATCGGATTTTTATTTCAGAGCGGGGCATTGTACGATTCGATGACCGTGCGGGAAAATATGGAGTTTCCGCTTACAAGGGTGTTAAAAATAAAGGACCAGGGTGAGATCGACAAGCGGGTTGCGGCAGTACTTGAGGCCGTAGGCCTTTCAGATGCAGTAGACAAAATGCCTTCCGATCTTTCCGGCGGGATGCGGAAGCGGGCCGGACTTGCCCGCACACTGGTGGTCGATCCGGAGATCATGCTTTACGATGAACCAACCACCGGCCTTGATCCTATCACCTCCAGGGAAATAAGCGAACTGATCATTAGTATTCAAAAGAGAAATAAAACATCGTCAATTATCATCACCCATGATTTGGAATGCGCGCGAATCGCATCGGACCGGGTGTTAATTCTAACTGACGGGCAATTTTCAAAGGAGGGCACATATGACGAACTTCTTAAATCAAAAGACAAAAATGTGGCATCATATTTCAATATATCATGAAAATAACGCAATCGCAAAAAATTAAGATCGGCCTGTTCACCTTTTTAGGGTTACTGGCGCTGGTGTTCGCTATCTTCTTTATCGGGAACCGGAAAAACCTGTTCAGCTCAACGTTCACTGTGTATGGGATGTTCAGAAACGTCAGCGGCTTACAGGTGGGCAACAATGTACGGTTTGCCGGCATAAATGTTGGTGTGGTGCAGGACATTAATATCGAAACCGATAGTACGGTTAGAGTGGATCTCACCCTCAACAGCAATGTGAGAAAATTTATCAAAGATGATTCCAAGTTGAGTATCGGGAGCGATGGCTTGATGGGGGATAAGTTGGTGGTAATAGCGCCAGGGGGCATCACCAGCACGCAGCAAGTAAAAAATAACGGGCAGCTGGCTGCAATTAATCCGGTGGACGTGGATAAGATAATCGCTAAACTGACAGGAGTCGCTAATAACGCGGAATCTTTGACCGCCGGCCTGTCCGAAATAGTTGCAAAGGTTAACAGCGGAAAAGGAAGTATAGGACGACTTTTAAACAATGACCGTATGGCAAACGACCTGGATGCAACGGTAAAACAGGCTCAAACAACGATGAAAAACGTACACGCCACGACGACGACATTGAATACCGACCTAAAGGCGGCTCAAGGGAACTTCCTGCTGAAAGGGTTCTTTAAAAAGAAAAGAAAAAAAGAAATAGCCGATTCCATTAAAAAGGCGCAGGCGGCGGGGACACCAACAACGCAGTAATCATTGGGAGGTATTTGAAGAGCAAAGCCACCTGCACCTATAATAGGATGTAGTTTTTGGATGTTTTATAATACTGGAGGCCTAAATTTTAACAAACTCTACCCTGCGGTTGTTGGCCTTTCCGTCAAAAGTTGAATTATCGGCTATCGGTTTCGAATCTCCGAAGCCTTTTGAAGTTAGCCTGGAAGCGTCGATCCCCATTGTGATCAGCTGCGTTTTAACCGCATCGGCACGCTGCTGGGATAGTATCATGTTGTGAGCGTCAGTACCTATATTATCGGTATGGCCGTCTACTTCGAACTTTAAACCGGGATTCGACTTCATAACGTTGACAATCATATTAAGTGTTCCCATGCTTTCGGGTTTGATGGTAGCTTTATCCACATCGAAATTAATGCCATGGGTTACAATTTTCGCATCAGTGAACGTTTGCCCGGTCATATAAAACCGGACGCCGTCAGCAACCTTGAAATTTTTAAAGATGAGCGGCTGATCCTGGCTGCCGATACCTTCGATTTCCAGGTTAGCAGGCACAATGCCGACCTGGGGTACCAGGAGCACCCGGAATTTATCTATATATACCTTTAGCTGGTTGTTTTTATATGCTATGGCATAATGGTGCCACTTGTTGACGTAGTTATTTCCGCCCAGTGCCGCAGGCAGGGCAGCGTCGAGGTTGGCGGTGCCGCTACAGCCCACGCTGCTGGCGTTGGCAGATACGGTCAGCGAGTTGCTGCCTGCGTCATGAATAGCGAGTAGCGGCGGATACCCCTGGCTTCCGTAGACATCGTACTCAACCGAAAAATTATTGGTCAGGTAAGAATTGTTTTTCATGAGGGGCGCGACGTGAACGTAATTACCATCTGTAAGAAAGAAAGCCTTGTCGGGACCAACCATATTGAGTATGGCCTGACCTCCTTTTAGGCTCCAGTGCGACGGAAATTCGCCGCTTTGGTCGTCGGTAAATTCGTCTTCGAACAGAATATTATTACCCGGCACGAAATCGTAATTCTGATACGATGCAAGGCTGCCGAAGGGCGCACCGGGAGCAGCCCCGCCGGTTACCGCTGGTTGCGCTGAAGGCGCAGTCGGCTGTGCTGTTGTTTTTGCTGTGTCGGCTGGATTCGGTTTCTTTTTCTTTTTAAAAAGGCCTTTCACGCCGTTTTCTACACCATTCAGGCTGTTGTTTACTGAATTATTGACATCGTTATTGGCGTGGTTGGAGGCATCTGTCTGGACGGTAGTGCCAACATTATTAACCTGGGCCCCGCTTTTGCTTACGGGGACGAGGGCCAATAAAAAGAAAACCAAAGGAAGTATGTATTTTTTCATGGCTAATTTTTTTATTAAAGGGACGAAGAATCGGGGAAAGGTTCAATAAGATATTTGTCCTATATTTTAGGGGAAGTCCGGAAGTCCGGAAGTCCGAAAGTCGGGAAGTCCGAAAGACCGGAAGTCGGAAAGTCGGGAAGTTGGATAGATGCTGGGACTGAAGTTTTGGCAAAAACAGTCGGGAAGTCCGGGAAGTCCGAATGCCGGAAAGAAGCTGCGACTGAAGTTTGGCAAAAACAACTTAAGGCATATAGAATTCACACAAAAAGAAACCGGATGGAGCGCCGGGTGGCTATTTGTTCTTTTGTGCGTGCAAGACCTTGGCGACTGCCTGCGACTTGGAATGCACATGCAGTTTCTCGTAGATGTTGGAGATGTGTTTGCGGATGGTATGGACGCTGAGATAATATTTATCGGCAATTTTTTTATAGCTAAGGCCGTCGACAAGGGCGAAAAGAATTTCTTTTTCGCGGGTAGTGAGCTGGTAGTCCTCTTCTTTCAGGGGAGGGCCTGCCTGGAAAAATTGGATAACCCGCCGGGCAACGGACGGGCTCATAGGAGATCCACCCTGGTGGAGGCTGCGGATGGCGTCTAAAATCTCCTGGGGACGCGTTTTTTTTAACAAATAACCAGAGGCGCCTTCGCGGATAGCTTCAAATATCTTATCATCATCCTCGAATACGGTGAACATCAGTATCTGGATGTTGTTGAAATTGTTTCTTAATGTACGAACGCCCTCTATACCGGAAATATCCGGCAAGCCGATATCCATAATAACTATATCGGGTTTGGCTTTCTGGAAGACACTCACCACGTTCAGCAGGTTTTTAACGGAAGCCACACAACGGATATCTGTTGTTTGTTCAAAAAGCTGTTCCATGCTTTTCAAGAGTACCTGGTTGTCTTCAACTATACCTACCTTTATCATTTTCTAAAATTCGTCTATTTTTACCTGGCTGCAAATAACACATTTAGTCTATTTCTACAGCAAGGCAAACCCGCGTTCCGGCTCCCGGTGACGAGGCAATATTGAGCTTTCCGCGGAGCGCCCGGGCCCTTTTTTTCATGTTCAGCAGGCCATTGCCGGGGCTTTCGCGTTCGGTATCAAATCCTTTCCCATCGTCGGCGACCTCAACCTTTAAAATTCCATTTGTATATTCAACTACGATGGAGGCATTAGAGCAACAGGCATACTTAATGAGGTTATTGATCGCTTCCTTAATAATAAGATAGATATGCTGCCTTCGCTGCATATCTACTTTGAGATTTTTAACCTTTTCTGGTATGCGCACTTCGTAGTTGATATCTTTTGCTTCCAAAACCGTGGCCGCGAACTGCTGTAGCCGGCTAAAAAGGTTGCCAATGGTATCATTCCTGGTACTGATGCTCCAAACAATATCGTCCATTTTTTCCATAAGCAGGTGGCTGCGTTCGTTAATTTCGGCCAGCATCATTTTCGATCTTTTTTCCTTTTCGTTGACTGCGACTTCGCTTAAAATTGAGATGGAGCTTAGTGTTGAGCCTATGTCATCGTGCAGATCGGTAGATATTTTGTTGCGCAATGCTTGCAACGCGATCATTTTACTTAGCTTATATTGATAAGCGCCGTACACGATAGCTCCGAAAGCCAGCAAACAAATGGAGATAAACCACCATGATTGCCAAAACGGCGGGAAGATAATAAAATGAAAAACGGCCGGGTTGCGGCTCCATACGCCGTCGGCGTTTTTTGCCGCTACTTTAAAGGTATAGGTTCCCGGCCTTAGGTCGTAGGAAACATCGTTATGGTTTGTTAGCGGCCCCCAATATTTATCGAGCCCTGTGAGCATGTACCGGTATGAGACATTTTCCGGGCTTTTTAAGCTAATTCCGGCAAACTCAAAGGAAATAAAATGCTTGTCATAAGGCAATGAGATCCTGCCGGCATTTAAGGTGTATGGGTCAATGGAAAAGGCTTTTAATCCCTGGATATCGATCTTTGTTAAATATACCGGCGGCGGTACCGTATCCCTGTGAATGTTGCCGGGCATCCATTTTAATATCCCTTCATTGGTGCCTATATAAAATAATCCTCTATCCTTCACAATACAATTGGTTTCCCGGTTAATATTGTCATCATTGATCTGCAGTTTTTTTATAGAGGGTGAGCGGTAATTTCCGGCAATAACATTGACGCCATTGTTGGTAGCCAGGTAAACTGAGCTGTCAGAATTGCAAAAAACATCCCTCACCCAATTGGCTGTCAGGCCATTTTCGTTATTAATGTGAGCAAGCGGCCTGTCGCTGTACCTGCCAAATATAAACACCCCATTGGTGCGGGTTCCCCAGAAAGTATGCCCCTTTCCATCAGAGGTGCTGCACCTGATGCGCATGTCGGGATATCCGGTTAAGGGGCCGTACGTGTTTACCAGGAACACACTATCACCAGTGATTTTATATTTCAATATTCCTTTATCCCGGTATCCAAGCCATAAAACGTTGTCAGCGGCTTGCATAGCGGTAATCATTTCAGGAGTGGAAGCCGGTATCTTAATAGTTTTCAGCGACTTGCCGTCATATTTCCACAATTCCCCGTTGATGCCTCCAAACCATAAATTGCCGGCGGCATCTTCGCTTATAGCCGTAGAGGGGATATTAAATAACACCTTTAGGGCGTTTTGTTGAATTGAGAGGACGCCAGCCACGGTGCCTGCCAATGTGCGGCCGCTCCTCGTCGTCTTTAACCACGAGACGTAACCAATTCGTTGGCGGCCCATGGTAAGCCGCAGGCCATAACCTTCATTTTTTTTTTGAACGAGACCGTCAATCGTTCCTGCCCATAAATTATTTTTCCCGTCGATTGCTACAGTGGTGACCGGGTTACTGTAATGGCCGGCAATGATCTTATTGAACTCATAGAACTCATCACCCAGCATCCCTACACCCTTGCGGTTTGCAAACCATATCAATCCTTCGTTATCACAGTAAATTTGCTGAACATTTTCAGCAAGGCCATTTTTATTGCTGTATATGGAAATTTTACCTCCCTTTAAACGGAATACGGTATCGGCAAGATCCCAGAACGAGCCGTTATCGGCTATCGCCCAGAATGATCCGTCGGGACCTGCGGTAACTTCTCTTATCGGTTTATTTGCAAAAAAGATTTGGGGATGATCCCAGTGGTTGGTTGCACCCGGCGGCGGGTAAAGGGAAATGCCTTTGCCGGTGAGGACACAAACCCGATTTTCGGAAAAGAGCAGCCGGGATACAAACAGCTTCCGGGCAAAATGGCTCATATACAAAGGACGCCCATTGTTGATGCGGTAGTGGAAAATGCCCTGGTCGGTTCCTAAAAGGATAGTTTTATCGGGTAATTGCAGAATGCTGTTCGTTTTTGAGCTTAAAAAGGGGTTGCCCGCGTCAAACAGGCGAAACGATCTGCCATCAAAAATATACGGAGTATTTTGGTTTTCGACCAGGTACTGGGATTGACCGATCTGGGTCATTCCGGAAACCGAGTTTACCGTGGCTTCGGTCAAAGCCGGATCGACGAGGTAATTTATAAACTTTTTTCCATCGAATTTATAGATACCGTTATAAAATGTGGTGACCCACATTGTACCATGCCAGTCCTTGTAAAATCCGGTCACATAAAGCTGGCCTACGGTTGTTTTTATTTTCGGCTGGTAAAAGCGTTTGCCATCGAACCAACTGATGCCGAAATCGGTGCCGATCCAAAGCAGACCGCGATCGTCACGGGCTATGGCCTGAACATTGTTATCGATCAATCCATCCTTTATTCCGTAGTTCTTAAATGGCATAATTTGAGCGCTCAGGCTTGAGCACAGGAGGACTGAGACCAATAATGTTGGTAGCCGGAACATTCCTATAAATATATAGAGAGATTTCCGGCATTTCAAAGCGTTAAATAATAACAGGTTACGGCTGGTCCGGAAAGAAAAGGCCGCCCCCATATTATTGAGGACGGCCAGAAAAGTGTTCTTAAAGGCTGTTTACAAATATTGTGTCAGCTTGGGATCAAGCGGCGCAGTCTGCGAACGGAAACGATGTATCAGTTTACCGTTTTCGTCAATCAGGAATTTTTCGAAGTTCCATTTGATATCGCCGGTAAAATCAGGATTTGGGGCTTCTGTTAAATATTTGAACAATGGGCAAATGTCATCCCCTTTTACGCTGACCTTTTCGCTTAGCGGGAAAGTAACGCCGTAATTTTTTGAACAGAAGGTTTTTATTTCAGTTGCTGTGCCGGGTTCCTGCTGCCCAAAATTGTTTGCCGGGAAGCCTACCACTACCACCTTGTCTTTATAAAGGTTGGCCAATTTTTGCAGCTCGGCATATTGCGGCGTAAAGCCACATTTGGAAGCAGTGTTAACCACTAATACTTTTTTCCCCCTGTATTGTGCCAGGGAAAAATCTTGTCCGTCAATGTTTTTCAGTTTAAACTCATAAACCGAAGAAGGCGCCGTTACAAACAGCATCCCGAATAATAAAAATAGTGATTTCATATCTTAACGTATTGGTTTTTAGCTTTTGATGGACCAAAATTAGCCATTAAAACCACGCTTATTCAAATAGAAATCTTCTTTTTGTGTCATTTTTTGTTTTGTAACCGGAGTTTTATCCTTATAGCCAAGCAGGTGTAATGCGCCATGAATAATCACACGGTGCAGTTCATCAGTTTCCGTAACATTGAATTTGGCTGCGTTTTCGCGGATGCGGTCTATGGAAATAAAGATATCGCCAACGATTAATTTTTCAACTTCGGAATTATCAAAGGTGATGATATCAGTATAAGTGTCATGATCGAGATATTGCCGGTTTACCTGCAATAAATATTGATCGGAGCAAAAGATGTAGTTGAGTTCTTTCAGGAAATAACCCTCTGAGATGATGGCTTCTTTGATCCAGTTTTTTAAAGCGGGTTTATGTTTTAGCTGATAGGTGATGTCTTCTTCAAAAAAACGGATAGCGGGCATTATATTTTAAAGTGAAGTTCAACTTCGTTGCCTTTGGTGTTGAATATGCACTGATCGGCCAGGTGTTTCATGATGAATACACCACGGCCGGTTAAATTTTCAAGATTTTCGGGCGCGGTTGGGTCCGCAAGGTTATTATAGTCGAAACCCTCGCCTTCGTCGGTAACCGTCCAAATAATGCGCCTGTTTTCAATTTCGGCGTTGATGATCACTTTTTTGCCAGGGTCAAGCTTGTTACCGTGTACAATAGCGTTGATGGTAGCCTCGCTTAACGTAGTCATCATATTGGCAAAAGTGTCCTCGCTAATATTGTGCTTATCGGCAATTTCTTCGATCAAATTTTCCAGCAGTGTTATGCTTTCCTGTTTCGACGGAAGTTGTAAGGTGTACATTTCACTGGTTTGAACATTTGATTGGTCCATATCATTTAACGTTGAGTAGATCAAAGTAAGATTTAATTTTTAATTTATAATAAAAATTCAAAGCAGGCGGTATTGTTTTAACCTGTTCCGTTTGTTTTTCTTTGGTTTGCTGGTATTCCTGCAATGCCTTTATATAACCCGGAGGGATATCCTTGCCCGCATGGCTTTCGCGCTGCTGGTCCTGCTCGCGCTGTTGCTCTGCTTTTTCTGCCTCCAGCAAACGTGTCTGTATTTGCTGCTGGCGTTTCAGCGATTCCTCCGATATGCGCCTGTTTACGAGATCGCGTTCGGTTTGTTCCATTTGTTGCGAAATTTTATCCAAATTCCCCAATCCGTTCGTTCCATCCTTGTTTTCGTCCCTGTTTATCTGGTCAAGGGCCTGCCGTATCTCCTGCTGCTGACGGGCTAATTTAGCTAATTGTTCGCTAATATTCCCATTATTATTTTCGCTTCCACTTTTTCCTTTATTTCCCTGTTGCTGCATTTGCTGGCGGGCTTTCTCCATGTTTTGGTTCAATTGCTGCTGCATGCGAGCCAGTTCCGATACCGATTGCTGCTTTCCTTTTCCTTTGCCGCTTTTGCCTTTGCTCATGGCGTTTTGCAGTTGTTCCAGGGCCTCGCTCAGCATCAGCGCCAGGTTATTCATGGATGTCATGGCGAATTGCTGGTTGCGCGACGCCTCTGGCGTAAGCCTGTCGCCCATGTTCTGCAGTGCCTGGTCGATGTGATCGTTGATGCCCGATATCTCCTGGTTCACCGTTGTTTGTATCTGCGGTATGCGCTTGCTTAGCGAATAAAGACTGTCTTCCGCAGTCTTAAGGTTATCTTTGATGCCCTTTTGCGTTTGCGCCAGCGTTACATAGTTCGGATCGGTGGTGCTGGTTCCCTTCAACGTTTCCATCACTTTCTCCTGGTCGAATGAGCTATTGATCAAATTTTTAAGCAATTCGCGCAATTGACCCTCATCTATCTGGGCTTCGCTATCCTCGCCTTCCTGCTCTTTTTGTTGCATTTTGTCCGCCAGCTGTTTCATTTGGTCGGCCGCCTGTTTCTGCGAAGTCGACGCTTTTTGCGGATCATTCTTGCCCAGCTCCTCGCTGCTTTTTTCCATTTGCTGGTCGATGTTTTGCTCCTCCGATTTGGGGTTTTCAAATTCCTGTTTATGGGTTGCCTGTTGGTTGGCCTTATCCAGGTCATCCAGTGATTTTTTTATGTCGTTGAAGTTTTTATTCAAATTTTCCTGCTCCATCTTTAGGTTCTGCGCATCCGCACCGGGCTCTTTGCCTTGCTCCGAGAGTTTTTGCTGCTCCTCCGAAAGGTTTTTCAATTGATCCGCATTCTGGTTCAGCTTTTGCTCAAAGTCCAGCTTTTTATAAAGCTCCAGCATCCGGTCAAGTTCCTTGCGCAAATCCTTGTTATCCATCTGCATCTTTGAAAGTTGGTCGCGGGCTCCTTCTTTTTGGTCCTGCTCCAGCATTTCCTGTAGCCGCTGCAGCATTTCCTGGGTTTGCGGGTCCAGCAGCTTATCGAGCAATTGCTCCATTTGCTGCTGCTTTTCGGTCATGCTTTTATCCTGCTGTTGGTTTTCCTGGCGGTTGAATAAATTCTTTTTGTTTTCGTCCTGTATTTGTTTTACCAGGTCGTCCAGGTCCTTCTTTTTCTGCATCAGGTCCTGTATCTGCTTTTTTTCATCGAACGATAGATTGTTTTTGTCAAGCAGCATCTGGTTAAGCTTTTGAGATTCGCGTTCCACCTGGCCGGCCAGCTTAACCGCCGATTCCATTTTTTGTTTTACCACTTCCGTGCCGGCGTTCAACGCATTATTCAGCTCGGTTGCGTTGGGAATATTGATGGTACGTTCCGGCGAGCGAACTTTTTTGGGACCGTTCACCGCATCGTTGTCGGCCACTTCGAAATAATAGGTTACCTGGTCGCCAGGTTTAATG
>Ga0302307_10001133_pt1 | contig 16812 bp, 17 predicted proteins | sample III_Palsa_E3_2_FD_200530 | JGI IMG/M metagenome (GOLD analysis project Ga0302307, IMG submission 200530) | Peat permafrost microbial communities from Stordalen Mire near Abisko, Sweden - III_Palsa_E3_2 | ecosystem: Environmental > Terrestrial > Soil > Palsa > Peat permafrost | place: Sweden... | reverse complement strand
TGACGCTCGGAGCGCAGCGCGCCAACATATTCTGGCTGGTGACCAGGGAATGCCTGACGCTGGTCGCGATCGGCGTCGCGATCGGCGTCCCGGTGGCGCTCGGCGCGACCCGGGTTATAGCGAGCCAGCTTTTCGGCGTCCGCGCCGCTGATCCGCTCACATTTGGCGGCGTGGCCATGCTGCTTCTGGTGGTTGCGCTCGCCGCGTGTTATGTCCCGGCACTACGCGCGATGCGCGTAGATCCGATGGTCGCCTTGCGATACGAATGAACTTACAAAACGGTCGGTCCTCCAAACCGGTGGGCGTCTGCACTTCCGAAATGAAGGTATGGCTAAGCGATGCTCGCGGCGACAACGCGCTCGGGTTAATTCATGTGCCTGAGTAACGCCGTTATCGTACATGTGAAGTTCTAGTGCGGCAGATGTCCGGTAACGCGACTAATCAGGCACATGAAAACGAGGTGTTCGAACCTCGGGCTAGACATGCGTGTCGCTAACCGTGTTTCTTTCTTGGTCGAATCTTTGAGAATCTGCATGGTCGGCACCGTTTCCGGCATCGATATGGCGTCATCCGATATAGAAGAAGGGACGACGAAACATTCCTTACGTTGACCATTACATCGGCACGCCGGAACTCTCTGCCGCGCCGCCTTTGGCCGTGGTAAAAATACAGCCTCCGTGAATTTCGCCGAGCCAGGACGCGTGGTGATTTCTCGAATGGGCTGCGGCTCGTATTTCCTCCTGCGCCGGTCACGTCAGTTGCAAAAGACGCTGGGCCTCGCGGCGCTGCTCTCGATCCTACTCACCACGCAATTCTTCGCCGGCGCCTGGCCCCTGCACGCCCAGGCGAAGCCGTCCCCCGCACCAAATTCTCAGGCCCACGGCGGACGGATTCACGGCTCCGCCAAACAGGGCACCATTCCCCTCAGCGGCGTCAATGTCATGATTATCGGTGCCGACTCCGGCAAAAAATTCGCCACACTCACCGACGGCTCCGGCGGCTACTCAATCACGCTTCCCGACGACGGCCGCTACTCCATCCGCGCCGTCTTTCGCGCTAACACTTCCTCGCCGCAGGAAATCCTGCTCGGCGCCGGCCGCCGCGACTTGCAGCTCAATTTTTCCTTCGAAGGCTCGGCGGTCGCGAATACGCTCGCTTCACTCTGGCCGCCGCTCATCCTCGCTCCGGTCGCCGCCAGTACTGTCAGCCTGCAGCCTGCGCTCAGCAATCCCGGCGGAGCTTCCGGCGCGCGCTTCCCCCAATTCGCCGGCGATTCTACTTTTTCCGGCGACATGTTCACCGTCTACGGCGTGCCCTCCGTCATCACTCCTTATTTTCAAATGGCCGATCAAATGCGCCAGGATTTTGAAGACGGACACGAACTGCAAGGCCCGCCTATGCGTCCGTACTTCACCACCGAAAATGAAACGTCGGAAACCGCCGAGTCAAGCGACGCGGCCTCCACGGGCGCCAGCACCGACGACGGCGATTCCGCCGTCTCGAAAAACAAACCCCACGGCGAACTTTTCTGGACCGGCGGCAATTCCGCGCTGAACGCGCAGCCTTATGTCATCGCCGGCCAACCCATCCCAAATCCCGCCTACAGCAGCAACGGCTACGGTGTCACGCTCGGCGCCCAGCCCTTTCTTCCTGGCCTCACCAAGCCCAGTGCGCGCGATTACATTTTGCTGAGCTACGCCGGCGGTCTCGCCTCTACGCTGGTCAATGACTTCGGCACGGTTCCCACCGCCCTCGAACGCGAAGGAAATTTTTCGCAGTTCGTCGATTCCAACGGCAACCTGATTCCGATTTATCCGCCGCGCAGCACCACGCCCTTCCCCAACAACACCATCAATACGCCGCTCGATCCCGCCGCCGTGGCGCTGCTGATGTTTTTGCCCGCGCCGAATCTCAACGGCATGAACGGGCTTAATTACCGCCTGCTCACACCGCAAGGCACCCACGGCAATACGCTGGGCTTCAGCTATTCCCACAATTTCGGCGCGCTTTCGAGCGACCAGTCTTCGCCGCAAAGCCTGAACATCAATTTTAATTTTGGCGATCTGGCCACCGACGTCATCAATATCTTTCCGCAGCTGAGCGGCAAGCAGCGCACCCAGAATTACGCGCTCACCCTCGGCTACACCATCGTCAACGGCGAATGGGTCACCAACCTGAACGTCACTTCCGCCCGCAACACCATTCAGCAACGCAATCCGTATACGAACGGCGAAGACATCGCCACCAAACTCGGCCTTTTCGGCGACACGTCGACTACTCCGTTCACGCCGGTCAATACCAACCCGCAAAATTTCGGCCTGCCCAATTTGCTTTTCAATGGCTACACCGAATTCAGCGAAACTCAGCCGGTTTCGCAGCTCACTCAAACGCTCAGCGCCTCCGGCTATTCCGCCTGGACCCACGGCGCGCACATCCTGCGCTTCGGCGGCGACGTCGACCGCGTCGAATTTAATTTCTTCGGCGGCACCGACGCCACCGGCTCCTACGTTTTCACCGGCGGCTACACCGCCATCGAAGGCGGCTCGACCTCCAATCCCGTCGCCGAAACCGGCAACGCTTTCGCCGATTTTCTGCTCGGCCTGCCGCAGCAGACCCGGCTCGAATCCCCGATGCAAAAAGCTCACGTGCGCCAGACCGTCTGGGATCTTTTCGTGCGCGACGATTGGCGCATTCTACCGGACCTCACTCTCGTCGCCGGACTGCGCTACGATTATTTTTCTCCGTACATTGAGACCGACAATCGCCTCTCGACCCTCGACTACAATTCCGATTTTTCCGTGGTTGCGCCGGTCCTGCCCGGCCAGACCGGCAGCGTCAGCGGAATGAAGTATCCGCGCAGCCTGATTCACCCCGACCGCAATAATTTTTCGCCGCATCTCGGCCTGGCCTGGTCCATTTCGCGCCACACCGTGTTGCGCGCCGCCTACGGCGTCAATTACACCGTCGCGCAGTACGGCAGCTTCATTCAGAATCTGGCCTACCAGCCCCCCTTCGCCAACGTGCAGATCAACGGAAATCTTCCGCACGTTTTCACCGCCTTCACTTTGCAAAACGGTTTTGGCAATCTCACCGACTTCGGCAATTACGCCATCAATCTAAACTACCGCCTACCCTACGTGCAGGTTTGGTATCTCGATATTCAGCGCGAGCTGCCACACGGCGTCGTCCTCGACGCCGGCTACACCGGCTCTAAAGGCACGCGCCTCGACATCATCAGCGCGCCCGGCCCGCTGAATCTGACCCCTTTCGCCAACGCTTATTTTGATTTTGAGGATTCCAGCGCGTTTTCGAAATACAACGCGCTAGTGGTGCGCGTGAACAAACGCCTGAAAAATGGTTTTGCGCTGCAAGCCATCTACACCTATTCACATTCGATCGACAACGCTTCCTCGACCAACGCTGGCGTTCCGGTCGTCGCTCAAAATCCCAACGACCTCGCCGCTGAAGAAAGTAATTCCGCTTTCGACCTGCGCCATCAGCTCATCGGCAGCTTTCTGTATCAACTTCCTTTCGGTCCGGGAAAAACTTTCCTGCGCGAGAAAAATTGGGCGTCACGATTGGTCGGCGGCTGGTCACTTTCCGGATATTTCACTTTCGCCACCGGCTTCCCGCTCACACCCTACATCTCCGCCTCCGTCGCCGAAGTCGAGCGCGGCACCCACGGCTCCGTCCGCCCCAATCGCGTTCCTGGAGTTTCACTCACCGCCGGCGGCGGCCACCTCGATCGTTGGTTCAACACCGATGCGTTTTCCACGACCTTCATGGCCGGCCAGCTCTACGGTAACGCCTCGCGCTATTCCATCCCTGGCCCCGGCACCCAAAACGTAAATCTCTCCCTCTCCAAAATCTTCGAACTGCGCGAAAGCCGTAGCGTGGAACTCCGCGCCACCGGCAACAACGCCTTCAACGTCGTCCAATACTCCGCGGTCGACACCCAGTACGGCTCTCCAGCCCTGGGCCAAGTCACCGCCGCCCAATCCATGCGCCAACTCACCTTTTTCGCCCGCCTCCGTTTCTAAAGGCCGCGCGCCGAATTCAATGCTCAGCTCATATCCTCATTTTCCATCTGCGGAATTCGGTGCGTCGTCGTCGCCACCTGCCGCGCGCGCTGCGTCAGCCCGGTAAAAGCTTTCGAGAGTGAACGCGAAATGTACCGATGGCGCGACGACAACAGTCGGCCGGTTGGTCTGGTCCACGCCAGAATTTGATCTGCCGCGTCAAACGGCGAGTTTACTCGTGCAGCAAGCTTTCCCATTCTGGAGGTACGCGGCCCGCGGGGCCTGGCGCCGGTTGGTTCGCAGGATGCGATCGAGGGCTCGGCAACTTGGGGCCCTCAAAAGTTTCTTGCGTTCGGTAATCGTAGAACCAGTCCTCGCCGGGCTCGAAGCTGTTGATGATCGGATGGCTGGTGGTCGCGTTGTGCTTTGAGGCATGCTGGTTTGGCGAACTATCGCAGCAGCCGATGTGGCCGCATTCCGCGCAGCGCCGCAGATGCAGCCACCATGCGCCCGTTGCCAGACATTCGACGCAACCGGTACCGCTTGGTTTCGCGTTCAAATTGATTCCTTCTCGTTCACTCTTCATGATTTCCTCCTTCGCGCGCTACGCTTCAATTTTAAGGCAATGCCTCCGAGAATATAATCCATATGAAGCGCAAAGCGATTCAGGATTCGTTTAGTCGCTGTGCTACTCAGCAGGCTGACGCGCAAGGAGTGATGGTATTACTCTTTCGAGTGCGGCGAAGAGGGCGGTCGAATTCAGAGGTTTTGAGACGTATTCATCCATTCCTGCCTGCAGACATTTTTCGCGATCGTTGGCCATGACGTGCGCGGTTATGGCTACGATGGGCAGGTGCGCACCGGTCGATTGCTCATGTTCGCGGATCGTGGCGGTGGCCTGCAGGCCGTCCATTTCGGGCATCTGAATATCCATGAGGACGGCATCGATGCCGTTCCAGTGGGCCTCCTCCAGAATGCGGATGGCCTCGCGGCCGTTCCCCGCAATCAAGACGGTGTGACCCCGTTTTTCAAGCAAGCGTTTGATCAAGTGCCGATTTACGGCATTGTCCTCGGCGACCAGAATGTTAATTGTGTTCTGGCCGGCGCTGGAGGGTAGAAATTCGCTCGCGCGTGGTTCCGAGTTGACGCTGATGGGCTGCGGGTGGTTTACAACCGGCGCCGGCATTCGTTGGGAAACTTCGAGGAGCTGGCGATCTTGCGTTGCCGGCTCATCCGTTGCCGGCAAAGCGGGAGGCAAGGCGAACGAGGCGGTGAAATGAAAAATGCTTCCACGCCCGACCGCGCTGTCAACCCAGAGACGCCCGCCCATCATCTGCACGAGTTCCGAAGCGATGGTGAGACCTAGACCCGTTCCGCCGTACACGCGGGTCAAGGAAGTGTCGGCCTGCGAAAATCTCTCGAAAATCATCTTTTGCTTATCGAGAGGAATTCCGATTCCGGTGTCTCTGACCGCAAAATGAATCTGGGTGTCTGGCGCGATTCCGGGCTCGAAGGCAATACCGATCGCAATTTCACCCTGCTCGGTAAATTTGATCGCGTTTTCGACCAGGTTCAGCACGACCTGGCGCAGGCGGTCGGAATCGCCGCACACCTTCTCGGGAAGATCGGGGCTGATGCTCACGCTCCATTTCAGGGCCTTCCGGGCGGCTTTCACCGCGAGTATGTTGAGGATGTCTTCGAAAGCCGGGCGCAGTGTGAAGGGAGCGTTCTGCAGACTGAGCTTGCCGGATTCGATTTGAGAAAAACTGAGGATGTCGTCCACCACGGCCATCATGGAATCGCATGAATGCTTAACGATCTCAAGATTTTCGCGTTGTTCCCAGGGAAGGTCCATGCCCAGCACCAGATCGGTCATGCCGATGATTCCGTTCATCGGCGTGCGGAGTTCGTGACTGACGTTGGCCAGGAAATCGCTTTTGGCGCGGCTGGCGGCTTCGGCGGCGTCCCGAGCTGAAATGAGTTCGCGCTGGGCCTGCTTGCGCTCGGTGATGTCGACAAAGGTCACCACCGCGCCCACGGTTTTACCCTCGTGAATGACCGGGTGGGACCAATACTCGGCGGGGAAGCTGGAGCCATCGGCGCGCCAGAGCACTTCGTCTTCGACGTGCGTATCCCGGCCCTGCCGAAAAGCCTGATAGATGCGGCACTCGGTGTTGGGATAGGGAGTGCCATCCGGCCGGGTATGATGAATCATTTCGTGCACGTTTTTTCCGATCAGGTCGGCCTCGTTCTTGTATTGGAGCAAGCGCACGCAGGAGGGATTGCAGAAGTTACAGCGGCCTTCGGTATCGATTCCGTAGATGGCTTCGACGGCAAACTGCAGTAGCAGCCGGATTTGCTCGTTACTGTGTTCGTTGCGCTTGCGTTCGACCACCCGGCCAATTTGCGTGCCGATCTGAGAGATGATGCGGAGCAGCCCATCGTTTGGTTCGGTAATCGCTTCGGAGAAGAATTCCAGGACGGCCACGACTTCATTCCCGCTCAGGACCGGGAAGGCGAAGCCGGACCGCAGCCCGACCTGTTTTGCGGCGGGCGCGCGAGGAAAATTAACGTCAGTGGCGAGATCTATAATCCAGGCGGGTTTCCCGTTGGCGGCGACCCGGCCGGGGAGCCCGGTGCCCAGAGCGAAGTTCGTGCCTTCGGTGAGTTTACGGAAAGCCTCGAATCGACGAGCATCGGCGATGTGCCAGATGTCGGTGGAAAGCATCCGACCATCGAGGGCGTCGTCGGAGAGCAAATATAGATGACCAACGGGCCAGCGAGTGTAGGCCCCGACGCGGTCCAAGGTGGCCTGCATCAAAGCGCGAACGGAAGAGGCTTGATTCGCGGCCGTGGCGGTTTCTTCGAGCAACACCAGTTTCTTGCGCTCTTCATACAAGACGCGTAGCGAATCTTCGGCGATCTTTTCGGCCTCTTTGCGGGCCCGGCGTTCGCGCTCCAGGCGGCGCTCCAACCGGGCCAGGGCAGCATCGATCGTCGCCGAAGCTTCTTGCATTGCGGGGCTCCCCTTCAGCTAAACGAAATGCGGAATACGCACTCAGGATCGCCATGGAGCATGCACTTGGTTTGTTCGAAGCGAACGGATTCCTGATAGTAGGCGGCTGCTCCTTCAATGAAACCATGGGCCAGCGCGCACAATTTGCGGTGCGAACGGTAGACCATCAGCAGCGCTTCGTCCGAAGAATTGTCAAAATCAAATACCGGGACGTCGGCGCCGGGATAGAGTTTGCGAACTTCGGGATGAATGATGTCGTTCAGGGTCAGCAGGAAGGGCCGGGTGGAAGAATGATTCTGGAAAAATACGGGATATTGCTGGCCCAGGACGGACATGGAGCGGCGGCCAAACCAGCGCAAGACTTCTTCAGGAGGTATGGTCAGCATGTGGGAGGCGGCGCCGACCAGCTTGTTCATTTCGTCGTCGGAATAGCTGCCCATGCAGGTATACGCGCCGTCGACGCCGGCGGACTCCAGCAGCACATCCCAGGTGTCGGCACCGTAGTCATGGGTAACGACCTCTTCGAGAAGATTAAAAACAATCCCTTTCATGTGTGTCCTTGAGGGAGTTGGACTGGAATTTCAGGTGACCGACGTAAAGTTAGCCAATCGTTTGAGGGGGCGACTGAGCCGCGCTTTCGATATTGGTTGTTCGCGGTACACTCTGGCATCAATGCGCGCCCCATTTCGGAACTGGATTCCTGAAACGGCTGTCGCTAACCCTAGCTCTTCGAAGATGTCCTTTGGAATATCACTTCCGTGATTTTTGACCCGATGAAACCACTCGTGAAGAAGCAATCCGTTGGCCATTGATTAGAATCAAACGAGCCGCCCAGACCTTGCCTAACCCCCGAACCGGACAAGTGAAATCCGATCAAATCCACTTGTCCGGTAACGCGACTAACCAGGAGTTGGCTGCGGGGTACACCTAATGCTTCTCAAAAAAAAACCAATACCGTGATTGACGTACAGAGCAATAATACGGAGGGTTCGTAATCAGGCCCGCCAGATGAATTCCGATTCCGCAGCGCTTTTCACCGCCGTTGACGACTACGTAAGACGCTCGCACCTCTGTTTTGTCGCTGAATGCGATCTGAATCGCGACAATACGATGTGGGATATTTGCATCCGACCGACGAACGAGAATCCTCGCGTACTTGACCGGTATGCCTGTAAATACATCGATGTCACATTGCAAGAAGCTCAGGAAATCAGTACGTCCCGCACGCTTAGTTCCGCGCTCAGGCAAAAAATCGACCGCGACTTAGACGAAATCTGGTAGTCCATCGCCCGGCGAATCGAAATTTCCATCGTTTCCCTCGACCGTTGGTTTTCAAAGGCCCAAGTCATCCAAAGTAAAACCACTGCTCCGGTTACGCACATTGGCGAAAGCCGGTTACCGGATTTCGAACGAACTCGTAAAAATGAATTCTCAATCCACTCCCTCGGCCCTCGAGTACGAGTAACAACGGGAGTTTGACCAGTCAAAACCCCGGCGAGACGGCGTGTTTCGCGATGCGGGCCCCTCCCGGGCGCGCCGCAGCCCGCCGCTTCTCTTCGCTTGAAACAAAAAGATCGAAGTAATTTGAATACTCAACATCCAAACGCGCCTTCACTGCGTAGACATGAATGACAGCGGGGTCTGTGGGGCAGCCTTTGTACGGCGGCCTCATAGCCAACCAAACTGAGTTATTGAGGAGAGAGGTTCGTCGTGGACAAATTGACAGCGCTCATGAATCGAGCCGTTTCGCGCCGCAAATTTGTGGCTGGAGTAGGGGCCACGGCCGGTGCGACCGTGGTATTAGGACTGAACGGATGTTCCGGCAGTAGTCATACGCCTACACCAACACCAACACCGACTCCAACGCCAAAGCCAGTCGTTTTCACGGATGCGGACGTTCTCAACTTTGCCTTGAATCTGGAATACCTCGAAGCGCAATTTTACCTTTACGCGGCGACTGGTGCGGGTTTACAAGCCTCTGACCTTACGCCCGGATCGGCATCAACCTACCAGACGGTTGGAACGGTCACTCTCGGTGACGCTGCCGCGGTTACCGGCCTGACGCCTGCTCAGCAGGACATCCTGAACGAGATCGCCTACGAAGAACAGCAGCACGTTCGGTTTCTTCGCAGCGCTCTCGGCAGTATGGCTGTGCCTATGCCCAATATCGATTTATCCTTTTTTGGTCCTCTGGCAGTGGCCGCCGGCATCACTAAAACCGCAACCGGCGACGGCTCCTTCGATCCCTTCGACAGCTTCGACGATTTCCTGGTTGGCGGGTTCATCTTCGAGGATGTGGGCGTAACGGCCTACTCGGGAGCGGCTGGCCTGATCAGTCCTGCCGGTGTTGCTGCCGGCTATCTGACCGCAGCGGCTGGCATCCTGGCAGTCGAGGCTTATCACGCGGGTTACATTCGCACGTCGCTCACTGGACGCGCGATCGCCGCCGGCTCCGCGACCAATTACCCACAACTGGGTGCGGCCAATCTGGTCGAGGATCTCCGGGCTATGCTCACCGTCGGTAACAGCGCGGCCCCTTCGACCGCAGGATCAGTCGAAACTCTGCTGGTTTTGCCCACGAGCATCTCTTCACCGAGCGCCATCGTCGCCGCCGATCCCACCAACGCCGTAGGCTTCGCCCGCACGGTAAATCAAGTCCTCCACATCGTTTATGGCTCACCCACGGTGGGGGTAGGGAAGGGTGGATTCTTCCCGAACGGTGTGAACAGCGTCTTTGCGACAACAACCGCGTAATCCAAAACGAGAATTGAAAAGGAAGGTAAAACGAAATGGCGAATCAAGACACGCAAATTTTGGATGAAGTAATCGCTTCCGGTCGTCGCAAGATGTTGGCTCTTGGTCTAACCTCTTTGGCGGGCATCGCAGCCGGAGCCTTTGCTTCCTCAGCACAGGCAGCGAGCTTTACGGACGACGATATTCTGAACTTTGCCCTCAATCTGGAGTATCTCGAGGGCAATTTCTACTATCTGGCGGCTTTCGGAACCACCATCGATGTGGCTAATTCCGCATCGACGGCGGCCGGAGCACCGAAAATCACCCTTTCCGGAACGGTTGGCACCCCCGGCACAGTCACCGGAGGCAGCCAGGTTCCGTTCAGCACGGTCCAAGTCGGTTCCTACGCGGTTGAAACGGCGATTGAAGAAGGCAAGCACGTGCAGCTCCTGCTGAGCGCGCTTGGATCTTCGGCGGTTGCCCAACCAGCGATCAACCTCGGCACTTCGTTCCCCACGCTGGCCGCGGCGGCGAAGATACCGAATGGCAGCAGTTTCAGTCCATATGCGAGTGATGACGACTTCCTCGTCGGAGCTTATGTCTTCGAGGATGTGGGCGTGACCGCATACCATGGGGCCGCATCACTGCTCACTGTGCCCGGAAATCTGACCGTGGCCGCCGGAATCCTTGCGGTGGAGGCGTATCACGCGGGACTGATTCGCACCACCATGAACTACATCGATCCGCAGGGCACGGGCATCGCCAGCTACACGAATTTGATTTCGGCGCTCCGTGCTTCGCTCTCACAGGCGGCTTTGTTAGGTGCAGCTCCTGATCCGTACGACACCAATCCCGATGACTTTGGCTTGGCACCGTTCCAGGTTTCGCTTGGCGGTGGAGGCAATGTAACTGCGACGCGCCTGACGGACGCAGATCAAACCAATGTCATCGCCTTCGCTCGCAATACCACTCAAGTTTTGAACATCGTCACAGGTGGCGGCGCGGTCAGCAACGGCAAAGTGGTTAGTCCAGCTGTGGGAGTTTTCTTCCCGGCCGGTTTGAATGCCGGTCCTAACGGCTTTAGATAGAGTAATCCCACGTCACGGGGTTTGCAGAAGCAATCGGTCCGACTAGTCTTTGTCGCTAGTCGGATCGTTGTTTTGTGGGACCAACCATCACTTGCTTCAATTTCGGGGCGAATGAGTCCGGGATTCGAGCGTCCCTTTCGATTTCATGGTTAGTTTCGGGGAGTGAGATTCTGTATTCCGAAAACGCACTGATTTTTATTTCGTTGGCATCCTACCGCGACTCGCAACTGGTGCCGACTGTTCAGGACTGCATTCGCAAAGCCCGGCATCCCGAACGTCTCAGATTCGGAATCTGCTGGCAGCGTGATGACGCCGATGAGCCGCTACCATTCGCCAAGGACGCACGCTTCCGCATACTTGATGTCAATTGGCGCGAAAGCCGGGGCGCTTGCTGGGCTCGTGCAGCGATTATGGCACTTTGGCAAGAAGAGGACTGGTTCCTCCAAGTGGATTCTCACTGCCGGTTTGCAGAGGCCTGGGACTCCACATTACTGCGAACGATCACCGAAACGGGAAGCGATAAGCCCATCCTCAGCACCTATCCTCTACCATTCAAGGCCGGCGATACGGACCTTCCGCAGGGCAGCCCGCTTCAAATAATTTTTCAGCAATTTACTCCCGGGGGAATTCCCCAGCTTCGACCGGGCCCCTTTCCGCCAGGACGCAGGTCGAAACTGCCCATGCGAGCTCGGTTCTTGGGGGCGGGTTTTCTATTCGCTCCAGGACGATTTGTGCGGGAAGTGCCGTACGATCCTGAACTCTATTTCATGGGCGAAGAGTCGGCCATGACCATCCGGGCCTTTACTCATGGATACGATCTGTTCCATCCGGCCGAGAACATTATCTGGCACGACTACATTCGCGCCGACGCGCCAAAACACTGGGTCGATCATGCCGATGGCGCTGAGGTGCCCAGCCCGTGGCGGAGCTTAGATGATGCCAGCCGGCGCAAGATCAGTCGGCTCTTGTTGGGCGAACCGGTCGAAAGTTTTGGGTTGGGCCAGGCGCGCGCACTCAAGGAGTACGAGGCCTACGCGGGATTGTCTTTTCGACATCGAAAGGCCCAGGCGTACACGATGCTCGGGGCTGAACCACCGAATCCGGACACCACCCCCGACTGGCCGGACAAAATTTATCCGTGGATCGCAAACGTCAGGTTCATGCGGGAGCAGATCCCGCCAGGATCGCTGGCTGATCCAATGCTTTGGAGCTTATCGATCCTGGACCGCCAGGGACACGAGGTTTGTCACCGGGATGTAAGCGCCGAGGAGTTGGCAACTTTCGCGGCTGCGCAGGAACTCGCGATTGTTTGCGAATTTCACTCCGAGAGCATACCGGCAAACTGGACGCTCTGGCCCTTGACCCGCTCAGGCCAATGGTTGCCAAAATTTGGGGGCCAGCTGAGCGACGATGATTTCGCCATCCTCAGCAAAGATCACTGAACGTTATTTCGCAAGGATAACACCTAGGGGGCCTCGGCCATTTTCCCCCGCTCAGCCCCTGATAAGTCGTGGGGGCTTCTTCATACCTTTAGGTAGAAAGTGCCGGCCCGTCCATTTGCAGAGAGCGCAAAAATTCCCAGCGGAATTTGGTATAGCCAACGAGCGCGCTTCGATTATTGGCGCTTGATCATTGAAGTGGAGGTTGGCTGGGTTGGGAGACGCTGGCGGTGGCGCTATTGGCGCTGGCCAGCTTTTTTGCGGCATCGGCGCGCTCGCGGCAGGTGGCTTGTTCAGCTCCGGGAATCGCGGCGCAGCGGGAGAAGGCGCTGGCGGCATCTGAGAAGCGATCGAGCCGGTCGAGCGATACGCCGAGGACGTAAAAATCGGCAGGGTCGGGACGCGAGGCTCCCGCCGTGGCCTGATTCAGCTCGGTAGCGGCGCCTTGAAAATTCTCGCGGCGGTAGTCGACGAGTCCCAGCGCGCTGTGGGCCTGCAAATCGTATTCAGATTTTGCGGTGGCCAGTTGGGCGTCGGACATGCCGGCGGGTTTGGCGAGGGTGGGAAGCAGTTCCAGAGCGTGGCGCTCGAATTTTTCGGCCTTGTCGAGTTGGGCGGGTGCGGGGCTGGCGGAATGCGGAATGACCCAACCGACGAAGACCAGTACGGTGACGTCATCGGGGTTCAGCGCGAGGGCGTGGTCCGCGTAGGTTTCCATTCTGGCGAAATCCTGTTTCTGATACGCGGCGGTGGTGAGCTGCGAGTAAACGGCTTCGCTGAAAGGCCCATCCGGATATTTTTGGACGAAAGCGTCGCCCGCTTCCATGCGCCGGTCAAGGTCTTCGGGCTTGAGCTTGAAGAAAGCTTTGTATTCGGCTTCTTCGCGGGGATCGATTTTGGCGGCCGTAACCGCAGCGCTTGGCGCGGTAGGTTTCGATTGGACTTTTTGCAGCTGAGTCTGCAGGCAAATGGTTTCGCTTTGCGCCAAGGCGCGGGGCGAGGCGAAAAGCGCAAGCGACAATCCGAGAGCGGAGAGCGCCGTTTTTACGAGGATCGGCTGCGTGCTCATTTTGTGTCTCCCCGGTGGTTGGATGCCCCGCCAATGACGAAGGTACAAAGCAAATAGAGGCTCAGCCAGGGTTGCCGGCACGCTGGGAACGCTACGGATCGTCTCCTGTTAGCCGCGCCGGCAAATAAGGTCACCAAGCCTAAGTGCTGTTGACCGAGCACCAGCGTCCGCAAGTCGGAGTGACTCTGAAGTCACAATTCAAGCGATTGCGTCCTGGTTAACGCCGTAACCGGACATGTGGGTTTCGGCAAAAATCTTTCGGGTTCTCCGATGCTGTTGGCCACCGCCAAGGTTTCAGGATGCTTCTGAGGAATCGCACAATCGCCTATCCAGCGGTGGCTTTCACACGAATTGATCCTGACGTTCCCGAAGCTTTCCGCTCGCGACTGTGAGCTCGAGATTTCCTTAAATACAAGGCTTTGTCGGCCGCACTTAATATCGTTTCGATTGATGTTCCGTCTCGAGGGTAAACCGCAACGCCGATGCTAACCGAAAGGTTTGGTTTTTTGTCATCACGCGCGAGGCTCTGGCGGATCCGTCTGGCCACAACGTTTGCACTTTCTACGCCTGTCTCGGGGAGGACGATGGCAAACTCGTCGCCGCCGAAACGTGCTGCCGTGTCCATGTCGCGTGCACAATTGCTGAGGACGTCAGCTAACCGGCAAAGTGCCTGACTACCGACTAGATGGCCGAAAGCGTCATTGATTTTCTTCAACCCGTCCAGGTCGAGGAACAAAATCGCGAATTCACGACCAGTACGCTCGGACCGTTTAAGCTCACCGTCTATAATCTCCACCAGCCGACGATAGTTGGCTAACCCGGTGAGCGAGTCTTTCGCCGCCTGCTGCCTTAGATGGTCCTCTAGTTTCCTCTGCTGGGTAACGTCCTGAACAATAATCTCGTACGTGTCCGCCGCGCCCTGGAGATGAACCGCCCGACCGCTCAATTGGACTCGCAGCGGCGTACCGTCCTTGCGACGCAGGTCAACTTCGACCGGTCCTTGGGCGTTATTCATTCTGGGGTTTCCTAAGAACTGCTCTCGTTTACTCGCATCGCACAGAATTTCTCTGACGTGCCGGGCATTGACGAGTTCGAATTTAGAGGAGAAGCCGAGCATGGTCACCAGTGCCGCGTTTACCTCCAGAAAGTTGCCGTTCTTGTCACAGCTAAACATTCCATAGGTCAAACTTCCCACAAGGGCGCGATAGCGGGATTCCGAGTGGCGTAATTTCTTTTCCGTTTGATCGCGCTCGTCGCGCAAATGGTTCTCTCTGAGAGCGCGGCGGATCGCTATCGGCAGGTGGCCGAGATGGTCCCGATCGACGCAGTCCGCCGCACCTTCCGTGATAAGTTCAGCGACCTGTTCCAAAGCCAGAGTCTGAGTAAGGTAGATCAGCGGAATCTTTCTAGCTCTCGCCCCCAAGATGTCTAAAGGGCTCGGCCCTCGCCAGTTAAGTGTCGGAAATTCAGCCAGCACCAAGTCGTAATATTTTCCGTCCAGCTGCTTAATAAAACGCTCGGGCGTGGTGACTACGTTGCCGGTGACTCTAAAATCGGCGGCGTCAAACTCACGCAGGCAGCTTTCAACACAACCTCCGTCCCGGTGAACAAAAAGAAGGTGCAAGCCCAGTTCAGCGCTTAGCGCAGTCGCGGGGTTATGAGCCACGAGTCGAGTTAAGTCATGTTTTGCTGATGTGGGCATCGTAAGCCATTCATTAAGTAACTGGGTTCTATGTCTGCGCAGGAACGTACACCTAGCAACGTAATCGTAGCTCTGAGTGGACTCCACGTCTGGTCAAAAGAGCTCTGAACGATCAGAAACAGTCCGTACCTTATCGACATACCCTAAATCCCGTACGCGGGCAGTTCATAGAATTAAAGAGGTTTGAGGGAGGAGTTAGAACGAGTTGTTGCTTTCCCGGCGGAGTCAAGTTTTCAGCTTTCCAGGCTGGGAGCGTCCGAGATCCACCGTACATCTTCGCTGCTTTCGGTTAACTTTAATCGCGAAGCATGACCCGGAGCAGCGAGCTATTAATTTCCAGCGAACCGTTGTACTTGATGTATCCCAACCTGCGAAATTTGTTCATGAAAAAGCTGACACGGCTTCGCGTCGTACCGATCATTTTCGCGAGCGTCTCTTGGGACACTTTGGCAACGATTTTTTCCGGCTGCTCAGTTTTTCCGTACCGTGCAATAAGCAGAAGCGTGCGCGCCAATCGTTTTTCGCTCGAATTAAATAACTGGTCAGCTAAATCCTCTTCTACCCGGACGTTGCGCCTTAGCATATGCGCAACAAACCGGTCGGAGAAGTCGGCCTCTTCGTGAATCACCCGGATCATTTCATCCTTGTCAATTTCCAAGATTGAGGAGGGTTCGACGGTCACGGCAGTGGCGATTCGTAATGGTTGTCCTGCAATGCAACCCTCTCCAAAGAATTCGTCGGGACCCAGTAGTGCGATTACCGCTTCTTTCCCTTGACTCGAAAGAATCGTAAGCTTCACCGCACCACGTTGGAGATACAGAACAGACTTACATTTATCACCTTGGCTAAATATGGTTTGGCCCTTGCGGTATATCGTTTCTCTTCTACCGACCCCGGCAGTCTCCAGATACTTCAAGGCATCAAAGCAAACGCCGCTTGCGGGTGGCACTTTGGCCACTCGTCCCCGCGATCGCTGTACTGGCATGCTATGTCCTCCCCGTATCGCTCCACTAATGCAAATGAATGGCTGCAATCTGCTACGGCGAAAAGTGACCTAATCTCGAGTAGCGGTCGGCGCTTAAACACCGATGCAATCAGTTGCCGCCACCGCTCGCAGCGGAAAGCTCAACGAGTGTTCAGTCATTTCGGCCGCGAACGCTTCGGCGCCCCCCCTTTACGAACCGATGCGGCCATTCTGGGCTTATCCAATTCCTTTGCAATACGAAGAAGCCTGGCTGCTGCGAGTAATTTTTTAGCTTTAGTAATGTGCACCTTATCAGCCTACTCTCTTCCCTCAAATTTTACGGTCAATTTTGCACAGTGGTCGGCGGTTAGTATTCGAGAGACTTAGAACATTCCGCCAGGGGAAATACCAACAATTGCCGAGAGCATCGACCTGCCCGTTGCCATCCAGTCTGCGATTCGGATTGCGGAACAGAGGTCCTGATTAACGCCCTTACCGGACATGTGCCGATCCCCTGATTCCTAGTGTCCGGTAACGCGACTAATCAGAAGTTGGCTTCGCCGAAAATAAAGGTATCGATGATTGGCGTCGCTTGACACCGGTTCCCGCGTCGCAATAAGGTGCGGTCACACGGAGCCAGCATGGACAAGCGCGACGTGATTTTTTCACTCCCTAGATACCTGGTTCTGGCCTCGGCTGCATTCCTGTTGGGGAGCGTCACCGCAGCGCCGCCAGCGGATCAGATTTTCTGGCCGAACAAAGGCTGGGCACTTGCCAGCGCC
>Ga0302307_10001127_pt1 | contig 16893 bp, 10 predicted proteins | sample III_Palsa_E3_2_FD_200530 | JGI IMG/M metagenome (GOLD analysis project Ga0302307, IMG submission 200530) | Peat permafrost microbial communities from Stordalen Mire near Abisko, Sweden - III_Palsa_E3_2 | ecosystem: Environmental > Terrestrial > Soil > Palsa > Peat permafrost | place: Sweden... | reverse complement strand
TCAGCCCGATATGTTGCTGGCCGAAGCCATGTCCGCGGTCAGCCGTTATCAGATTGAAGACCAGTCGTTCCACGAGTTCAACAGCAAATATGATTACTGGCTGGAAGGACAAGCACGCTTGAGCCCGGCCGAATTACGCGGGATGAAACTGTTTAACGACCAGGACAAGGCAAATTGCGCCGGCTGTCACTTGAGCCAGCCCGGCCACGATGGCCTGCCACCGCTATTTACCGATACGCAATACGAAGCGCTCGGCGCGCCGCGCAATCCGGCCTTGGCCGAGAACAAAAATCCCAAGTATTTCGACATGGGCATCTGCGGCCCGTACCGCACGGATTTGAAAGACCAGACCCAATATTGCGGCATGTTCCTGACCCCGACGCTGCGCAACTCGTCCCAGCGCCCGGTGTACTTCCATAACTCGGTCTACCATACGCTGCAACAAGTGATGGAGTTCTATAACTGGCGCAATACCAATCCCGAGAAAATCTATCCACGCGATGCCTCGGGCAAGGTTCAAAAGTACAACGATATCCCACCGCAGTATCAGGCCAACATCGACATCCTCGATGCGCCGTTCGACCGCAAGTTTGGTGATCAACCGGCGATGAATCAACACGATATCGAGGACATCATCGCCTTCGTGAAGACCTTGAATGACGGGTATCAACCGGGCTGGACTTTGAACCACGTGGCGCATTGATCCAGGGTGGCGCTGCGGATGGCCGCAGCTTGCGGGCGTGCAGGATCAATCGAAGCGATAGGTCAGCGTCGCCAGCAAGGTGCGCCCGCTGCCCGGTATCGCACGGCCGCCGTCGGCATCGACCAGGGCGCTGTAATAGGTCTTGTTGCTAAGGTTCAGGAGATTGAGACGGATTTCGTACGGCTTGCGGCGATAAGCCGCCATGGCGTCCCAGCGGGTGTAGCCAGGTACCGCCACGAGGTTGTCGTCGGTGACAAAGCGTGGGCCTTGATAAGTGGGGCCGCCGCCGATTTGCCAGTGCGGCGCGAGCGTGTAGGTGCTCCATAAGGTGAAGGCGTTGCGCGGCGTGTTGGCCGGTACCCGGCCGGCGGTGCCGTCGTCGGCTTGCAGCACGCGGGCATCGAGATAAGTGTAGCCGGCGTAGATCTGCCAACGCTCGGTGAGGCGGCCGCTTGCCCCGCCTTGCGCGCCGCGCACCCTTACTTTACCTTCAGTCGCGAATTCACCGGCTGCCACTTCGGTGCGCGCATGGTCGCGCTCGACCTGGAACACCGCCGCTGTCAGCGCCAGGTTGCCGCCCAACACATCCCATTTTGCGCCGGTTTCATAGGATAGGCTGGTGCTCGGCGCCAAGTCCTGCGTGCCGCTTTGCGCGATCAACTGTTCCAGCGACGGATCGAATGAGGTGCCATACGAGACGTAATAGGCTTGCGTGTCGCCAGGCTGGAAGATCAGGCCCGCGCGTTTGCTGGTGAAGTCATTGGTTTGCGAGGCGAACCCGGGCGCACTCGTGGTATCGCTGATTTCGGGCCGGAAATGGTCCCAGCGCAGGCCGCCGGCGAGTTTCCAGTATGTGCCGAGCGACAGCGTATCGTTGACGTAGGCGGCGAAGGTGTTCGCCGATGCCTGTGCCAGATTGCCCGGCGAGGCGGTGACATTCGGCGGCGCCGCGACGGGGTCGGCATCGAGCAGCGGCAGCACCGGCAGATTGTGGCGCAGTATGGTCTGGTCGCTGGCGGTTTCGCGGCCCAGTTCGATGCCGAGGTCGAGATCGTGTTTGATGAAGCCGGTATCGAAGCGATACAGCAAATCGGTATCGTTGAACAGCGTATGGTCGCCGAGCACGGCATCGTCGCCTTCCAGCCTGACGAACAATTGCGACAGCGGCAGCTTGGTGAAGTTGCCCGGGGCCAGCGCGGGGCTGGTCGGCAGCGGCCCGGTGAGAACCGCGTTGACCCCGGTTTCGCGGATGTCGTCCTCGTAATTGGCCCATTGCGTGCGGTTCTGCAGCGTCAAGTTATCGTTGAAGCGGTGCTTGACCGTGGCGCTGAAAATCTGCACACCCTGCAGCGTGCGGTCGTCGCTCAGGCCGAAGAAGGCGCTTTTACCCACTGGCGCCGGGCGGCCGTCGAGCGGCGGCACGCCGAAATCCGGCATGTCGTCATTGTGCTGGATCAAGGCGGACAGCGTGATCTCGGTCGGCGTGCCGATGCCGAAACGCACTGATGGCGCGATGCCGTAGTCCTGGTTCTTGATCATGTCGCGGGTTGAACCGAGATCCTGGCCGAACAGGTTGAGGCGCACGGCTGCGGTATCGGAGAGCGGATGATTGACATCCAGCGTGGTGCGGTAGCGATCGTCGGTGCCGATCGAGGTCGACAGTTGGCCCGACGCGCTCAGGTTGGCCTGCTTGGCTACCTGGTTGACCACACCGCCGGTCGAGCCGCGGCCGAACAGCAGCGACGAAGGACCGTAGAGCACGTCGATGGCTTCGAGATCGAAGGTGTCGCGATAGTATTGGCCGCTATCGCGCAAACCGTTCAGATAAATGTCGGACTGCGCGCTGACGCCGCGCAGGTTGATGTTATTGCCGATCTGAGCGCCCTCGGCGCCTCCGATAGTGATGCCGGGCACGTTATGCAGCGCGTCCTGGAACGAGGTGGCGCCCTGCGTTTCGAGCAGTGCCCGGCTCACGGTGGTGCTCGCCTGGGCAATGTCGTGCGGGTTGCCGCTGCTCTTTGAACCGACGCTGGTGGTGCCGCTAAGGAAGTCGTCATGGCCGGCGCTCGCGCTTACCGTAACGGCGGGCAGGGTGGGGTTGTCGATCGCGGCGGGCGTTGCGCGGCGCTGATGCAGGATATAACCGCCGTCGGCCAGGGCCATAGCGTCCACGCCGCTGCCGGCCAGCAGCGCTTGCAGGCCGGCCGGGGTGGCGAAGCGGCCGTGCAGGCCCGCGGTGGTAGCGCCGTCGACTGTGGCCGCAGCGTAGGATAGATTGATCTCGGCCGCGCGGGCGAAGCGCACCAGCGCCGGCTCCAGCGGGCCGGCCGGGATGGTGAAATCGAGCTGGGGATCGGGTGTAAGGCCACGTTCGGCGCCGGCCTGTGCCCGCGCCGCGGGCGCGCTCTGCGCGCGAACTGCCGTGGCCGGCCACGTCGCGCCGAGCGCACACCATAGCACGATGCCCGGCGCCTTCATGCCCGCGAGGCGGGTGCGTCGGCCGGATACACAGTGATCCAGAAGCGGGTGCGGTAGCTTACGCCGACCGGGGCGGTCCGGCTGAGGAATTCCAGCGTCCGGTCGATGTCGTCGGTGCGGTATACGCCGCTCACCCTGAGGTCGGCGATGGCGGTGTCGCACACCAGATAGCCGCTGCGGTAGCGCGACAATTCGGCGAGCAAGTCGGCCAGCCGCATGTGCCGCGCGACAATCACGCCGTCGGCCCAGGCCAATGGGTCGAAATCCGGCTGCGCGGCGCGTACCGCCGCCGCCTTCGACAGCCGCCAGCTTTGTTCCGGCGCGGCGATGGCGCCGGGGCCGCCGGCACGCGGATATAGGCCCACACGGCCTTCGTCCACACTGACCTGAACCGCGTTGGGTTCGAGTCGGACGGCAAAACGCGTGCCGAGTGCCTGCAGGCGCCCAAACGGTGTATCGACCCAGAATGGGCGGCGCGCGGGCGCCGCCGCATCGGTGCCGGTCGAAATCAAAATCTCGCCGCGGGTCAGCACGATCAGCCGTTGGCTGCCGCTTAGCTTGACCTCCACGGCGCTGTCCGTATTGAGCTGCACCGAGGTGCCGTCGGCAAGCGCCAGGGTGCGGCGTTCGCCGGTCGCGGTACTGGCGTCGGCCGTCAGGCGCTGCCATGGCGTTTGCTCGCGGCCGAGCCAGGCGAGTGCGGCCGTGCCGCTCATCAAGGAAAGAAGCTTGAGGGCGCGGCGTCGGCGCAGGCTGTTTCGGCCGCGCTCGGCGGCGGCGGTTTCCAGCGTGTCCAGGGCCAATTGTGTGGGAAGCGCGGCGAAGTCCGTATGCAGCGACTGCACCCGCTGCCAAGCGGCCGTGTGCATCGGATGGGCGGCGAGCCAAGCCTCGAACGCCGCGCGCAGGCTCGGCTCGGGCTGGTTGAATTCGATTTTTACGGCCCAGGCGATCGCCGCATCGATCACGCCGGCCGGAATCGGCTCCCAGTCTGCCGGGCCGGCGTCGGGTGGAGGAAGGTTCATGCTCCGGCTAGCCGTTGAAGCGCTGGTCATAGCACTGGCGCAATGCCGCGGCGATATAACGCTCCGCGGTGGCCAGCGACACCCCAAGACGTTCGGCGATCTGCGGGCAGGTCAGCCCATCCAGCCGCGCCCACAGGAATGCCTTGCGGATAGGCGGCTTCAGTTCGCCGAGCAGGGTGTCGATGCGGATCAAAGCCTGCAGCAGCATCATCTGGATTTCGGGCGATGGCACTTCGGGTTCGGGCAGCAGCGCGAGCTGTTCCAGCCAGGCACGCTCCAGGGAGCGGCGGCGCCAATGCTCCACCACCAAACCTTGCGCGATGGTGGTCAGGTAAGCGCGCGGCACCGCAAAACCTTGCTGGACCTCGGTCCGGCGCTTGACCATCACGCGCAGAAAAGTGTCATGCGCAAGATCGGCGGCATCGAAGGTACTGCCCAGCTTCTTGGATAACCAGCCCTGCAGCCAGCCGTGGTGAGCCACGTAAAGATCGCGTACGGCGGGGTTGACGGTATCTGAAGTCGACATGACACGCTCACGGGAGCCGGGCTTACTGTATGAGAATAAGAATGCTAATGGGAATCATTCTTGATTATACCTGGGCGGCGGGAATGCGCAAGGCGGGGTCGGTGTTGGCGCGCCACTTGGCCGCCGGCCCGGCCTCAGCGATTTTTTTGCAAAAAAAATGAGGGGATAGTCATTCTCGTTCGGCATAGAGGGCAGAAGCACCTTATTCCCAACTTTGCCAGAGAACCCGCCATGCTCCGTCTTCGATCCGCCGCGCCCATCGCGCGCTCCCAGCGCCGCGCGTTGCCCGCCCGTTCAGTCCGGCCGCTCGCCGCGGCGATGCCAGCCATTGTGTGCCTGTTGGCGCTGGGCATCGCGTTGCCTGCCCGCGCCCAAAGCGCCCCGGCGCCGCAAGGTCAGCCGCCGGCAGCAGCCGAATCCAACCAGGAGGCTCAGCCGACCGTCTTGCCGCTGGTCGAAGTAAACGGCAGCGCCAGCCGCGGCGACCGCATTAACGATCCGCAACAGGCTGCCGCGACCAGCAAGACCGGCACCAAACTGGGAGACTTGCCGGCCAGCGTCCAGATCATCCCGCATGAGCTGCTTACCGAGCAGGGCGCGACCATGCTGCGCGAGGGCGTTTCCAATGCCAGCGGGGTCAATGTCGGCGGCCAGGATACCAAGGGCTATTACGACCATTTCCTGATCCGCGGCCTGAATGCGCAGGTATACAGCGACGGTTACTCAGACGGCGACGCGCTGGGCGGGATTTCGCACTCGCTGAATGGCGTGGAGCATGTCGAAATCCTCGAAGGGCCGGGCTCGGCCCTGTTCGGCAGCGGGCCGCCGGGCGGCACCATCAACCTGGTGCATTACACCCCGTCGCCCGAATTGCATTACGGCACCAGCGTGCAAGCCGGCTCATACGGCAGCGTCACCAACAGCGACTACATCACCGGTCCGACGGGAATCGAAGGGCTGGACTATCGCGTCGACGCCACGGTTTCGCATGCGGACGGTTTCCGCGACCTGAAAAGCCACGATTACGAGATCAGGCCGACCGTCGAGTGGCAGGTGGATCACCACACCATCGACTTTACCCTGGACGCGCGCCAGATCCATGAAACGCCGGACTCCTACGGCCTGATCTATTTTCATGGCGCGCCGATCACCAATGTGTCGATCGACGCCAAGTATTCAACGCCGTTTGCTTTTGCCCAGGAAGATTTTGTGCGCCCGACGCTGTCCGACAAATGGAAAGTCAACGACTTCCTCACCATCAACAATCGATTCTCCTACCTGCATCGTACGCTCGACGTGCTGGGCAACGGCGACAGCACCAGCACCAAGGTCAGCGACGGCGAAGTGATCGGGCGGCAATTGCGCCAGCAGGACGACACGGATAACAGCCTCGACTACCAATTCGAGCCGGTGTGGAAATTTTCCCTCGGCGGCGTCGGCAATACCCTGTTGACCGGCTTCGAGTATCAGCACGAAACCATCGACACGGAGCGCACCACGGCCGACCTGCCGAACATCCCGGATGCTTTCGCTCCGGTGCCTCCCGAGACGTCGCTGGCGGGTTTGCAGTTCTTGTGCGATGCCAAGCATTCGTGCGACGACGATCACCTGGTGGCCAACTACTACAGCCTGTACGCCACCGACCAGATCGATGTGACCGACAAGCTCAAGGTTCGTGTGGGTGTGCGCAAGGACTGGTGGGATACCTCGCTGACTCCGCTGATTTCCGTGCCCGGGCGCTTCGATAGCGAGGGCCAGCCGCTGCTGGCCGGCATGACCGACACACGCAACGATGCGCCGGTGAGCTGGAATATCGGCGCGTTATACAAACTCACGCCGTGGATGTCGCCGTATATCGGCGTATCGAAAAGCCATCTCGCCAACTTCAACTCCGAAAACACCCAGAACGGCATCGGTGCGCCGGAATCCGCGTTGCAATACGAAGCGGGGATCAAGTTTTCCTTTTTCGATGACAGGTTGATCGTCAATACCGCGGCCTTCGACGTCTCGCGCGATAACGTGGCCGCGCTGACCACCATCAACGACATCGAGACGGTAGTATTCGACAGCCAGAAAACCAAAGGCGTCGAAGCCTCGGCGGATGCCAAGCTGACCGAACAATGGCACATCCTGGCCAACGTGACGGCGCAGCATGCGGTGATCACCGACAATCCCCAAGGAATAACCTCGGTCGGCAACCATCCGCAAGGTGCGCCGGCCAATATGGCCAACCTCTGGACTACTTACGATTTCTCCATCGCGGGCCTGCCGGGGTTCCATGTCGGCGCCGGCCTGAACTACCAAGGCAAGAGTTTCAGCGATATCACCAACGTCAATTCGATTCCTTCCTACGTGATCGCCAACGCCGCATTCGGCTACGAAGCGCACCACTGGGGCGTCGACCTCAACGTGCACAACCTGACCGACCGGCGCTATTTTCTAGCGGCCAATGCGGCCGGGGCATATGTCGGCGAATCGCTGAGCGCGTTTGTGAAGCTGCATGCGGACTTTTGAGGGGGCTTGATTGAACTGTAGAGCTTGGGTGGTTCAATTGTCCAAGTAGTGCCTACACGCCACGGAGAAAAAAAGGGTTACCGGCAAGCGCCGGTAACCCTTTGCATCGGTTTGACGCTTGGTTTAACTCTCGATTTAATTTTTTTGCCGGCTGAAAGCCGTGAATGCCTGCGTGTAATCCGCATGCCAGCGCGACAGCGGCGGCCGGTTCTCGACGATGTCGCCGGCAGCCCACAGGATGCGCCGTTCGTCGAGCGAACGAGGCACGTCGTTATCGGGACAGAGGATATAGAAGTCGCCGACCTCAAGCCGCTCCAGCATAAAGTCGATGGTCTGCTCGGGAGTCCAGGCGCCCGCCGGTTTCTCCGTGCGGGCTTGTGCCGTCAGCTCGGTGAAGACAAAACCGGGGATCAGCAAATGCGCGTTGATGCGGCAATCCGGCGTGTTGCGCAGTTCGTGCTGCAAGGCTTCCGTCAATGCTTTCAGGCCAGCCTTGGCGACGTTGTAGGCGGGGTCGCCCGGTGGGGTCGTGATGCCTTGTTTCGAGCCGGTATTGATCACCAAACCGGGGCGTCCGCGCTCGATCATGGCCGGCACGAAAATTTGCGTGCCGTGGATCACACCCCACAGATTGACGCCGATAATCCGTTCCCAGTTGCCGGGCGGCCCAAACATGCTGCTGCCGGGCTGCACTCCGGCATTGTTCATCAGCACATCCGTGCCGCCGAAGCGATCGCGCACCGCGGCTTCCAGCCGCTGGACATCGTCGACGCGGCTGACGTCTGTTTCCAGCGTCATCACATCCTGGGTTCCGCCGGCAGCCACTGTGGCGATCTCTTCGGCCGCGCGTGCGAGTCGATCCGCGCCGAGGTCGGCGATGCATACGCGCAATCCGAGTTGCGCGAACCGTTTGGCGGCGGCGAGGCCGATACCCGCAGCGCCGCCCGTGACGACGGCGACGGATCCTGGTGTGAGAGCAGAATGAGGCATGATCAAATGTTCCTTGTTGGGGAGCGGAAGGGCGGCGAACTGGCTTATCGTCGCCCTTCCGGATTGTCTGCGGTTAAACCAGCACGTGGCCGCCATCGACAACCAGGACCTGTCCCGTGCAAAAGCCCTGCTGCATCAGGTAAACATACGTTTGCGCGACGTCGCTGGCCTCGCCGACCCGCTGTACCGGCATCTTTTCGGCGATATAGTCGTACAGACCCTCGCGATCCGTTTCGCTCATGTTGTCCCACAAAGCGGTACGCAAGACGCCGGGCGCCACGGCATTCACCCGCAGCGGCGCAAGCTCGACGGCCAAGGTCCGGGTGAGCGACTCGATCGCGCCCAGGATACTGGCCGGAATGGTCCAGGCAGGCAGCGGACGCGACGAGGCCACGCCGCTGGTGAGGGTGACGGAGCCGCCCTTACGGATTTGCGGAACCGCATATTTGACGGCTTTGAGCGCACCCCAGTAGCGCACCTCGAAGGCTCGCTGCGCGGCTTCGATGCTGAGTTCGGCAAGGTTTTGCAGCAGCAGCGATTCACCGGCGGTGTAGACAAAATGGTCGAACGCACCCACCCGTGCGAAAAATGCGCTCACTTGCGCCTCGTCGGTAAAATCAAGCGACTCGCCGCGCGTACCTTGCGGCAGTTTTTCCAGTGCCGCCGCGACGCGCTCCGGCTTGCTCGAGGCAATGATGACCTCGGCTCCGGCACGCGCGGCGGCGTCGGCTATGGCAAAGCCAATCCCTGACGTGCCGCCGGCCACCACGACTCGGCTGTGTTGAAGAGTGATACTGGTAGTTTGGTTGTTTGCCATGTTTGACGTTTTCGTGAAAGAGCGGTCTACGCGGCGGCGCCCGGCGTAACGCAGCACATGCTGCCGAACCCGTAGATCGATGCGCTACCGCAGCCGCTTAAAATTGTACGTGTTTTGCGGTAATCGCGTTGACGGTGGCGCGGGAGAGAGCTTTGGGTGTAAAGATTTGTATAAGCGAAATCGTCTACCGATAAGCGAACCTCCGATTTCGGCTTGGGGTTGACGCATAGTATTGTGGCTATGAACGATGCACAGTTGAGGCACGCATGATGCGTGACCCGGCTGGCTTGAATGCATTCCAGAGGGTAGGCGCATACGCAATCGCGCCATACCTCGGCCCCCAATCAGGAGTTTTATGGCGACGCCCCCAAGTATCGATAGTTCATCCGTCACGCCGGTTGACACATCGTCTTTGCATGCACCAAGCGAGACGCATGACGCTGAACTTGCACCACCTTCGTCTCTACCGGCTTCTCAATTCGAATCGCTTTCACGGCGGCCGGTTTCGCCTGGCAATACCGCCGCTCCTTCGTTGAGTAGACGCATTAGAAACTGGTTGCCTATCGGAGGTACTCAAGAAACCAATGTCGCTTCGTTGGGTAGACCGACGATTTCGGCTCTGGCCGCCCAGTCGATGGCTTTGGCGGTGCCGGCCACACCGGCTGAAACCGCGATCGCCGCCGACGGATTTTTTAATCCCACGCGCTTGGCAAAAGTCCGCTTCTCCGAGCCGGTCAAAACAGGTTCGATCAGTTACTACACGGGTACGGTAGAAAAAAATTCGCATGGACGGCTTGAGGCCGACGAGTATCTGGTCAATGCGCTGCTGCAATGTACCCAGATGCCGACTACGACTTCGGCTCGTGTGCTCGGCAATATCGACCTGCAAGGCGGCGAGGCCAACCTGACCTTCAGCATGGATCCGCGCATCATCCAATGTCACGCCGATTTCGAAGCGCTGTGCGTGGTTTCGGATGCCACAACCAAAACGCATTCGACCTCGACGACCACCCGGGCACTTGGCGGAAAACCGGTGCCGATCTTGATTCCAACCCTATTGAGAGTGTTGACGGAAGGTCGGTCTGCATTTAAGCCCGATGCAAAAATGGGGATTCCAGGGCATGAGACACAGCATCCGGTCGATTACCTCGCCGAAATGATGCCGCAGATTTCATCAAATAACCCTGCGTTGAAACACGGAATTGACGGCGTGCTGGCAGATCGCCCGGACTACAGGGCAAGAGTCGCCGCGGCACAGCTTTTGCTAATGGCCAGCACCAAAGAAACAGCCGTCGGCGGCTGGGCTCTCAGTACCGCACTTGCCGCCGTGACCAATACGCCTTGGGTGGTGTACGCGCTTCCCGCGTTCACCCGATTTCTCTCCAGCGTGAATCTATCCCCGACGCGGGCGGCTGCCTCAGTTGCCGGGCTTAACATGATTCCGTCGACGGTGATCGAAATCGTGGACGCGGCGATTGGCTTCGTTATCCTCAACACCCTCAAGAAAGAAGATTCGAGCTTCAAGGAAATTGCCCCCAAGGCCTTGCTGGCCGGCGTGGTCAGTGGTCTTACCTCGTTTCCTTACACCATGCTGCAACAATCGGGCGGAATCCCCGATGGGTCTTATCCCGTTTTACGTGATGTGGCCAATGTTGCCTTGAATGTAGCGGCGGCAGTCACCCAAGTGATGGGGGCCGGCATCAGCATTCCGATGGAAGCACAGGACGGGCGACAGCGCCTGACCGCGGCGCTCACGCACAGCGCACGCGATGAAGATGGTTTGATGAGCGTGCCCGCTCACCTTGCAGACGACAAGCAGGTCAAAAAATATTTCGACGATCTCTCCGCCAAATCGACCCACTACAACCCCAGCGATGGTGCCGCCGAAGCTGCCGCGCCGATGATGGTGGGGGCGGCCTTGCTGTCCGTCGCACTTGATTCCCAGAGTATCGTCACCCACGGCGCAGAGCGCCTGGTCAGTGAAGGCGGGATGAAAATTATCGACATCCTCGGCTTCCAGCCGATTGAATCCCATACCCTGCACGCGGTTTGGCTGGCATCCAAAATGAACATACCGCTGGTGATGACTTCCGACGAGAAAAAATATAAATTATTGCTGGAGGCATTGACGCATGCCGAAACCACGGGCGTGCCATTTTCGCGCAAGGATCTCGACAAAATCGACCCTGATTTGCTGAGACGATTAGGCTCGACAATCTCAAGCGTGGTGATGTCGGTGATTCATAGTGTGCCGGGTGGCATCGATCTTATCCGCGGCCGCGACACCAGTCTGTCTGGCCGCATCTTTTACCCGCCGGCCGCATCGGCTGAATCGGTCGTACCGCCGCAGATCCAGAGCGGCGATCCGGCCGCGATGGTTTGAGTGGGGGCGTTAGCCCGGCAATGGGCCGCTCGATTCGGTCGAGGCGAACAGTTCAAGGAACAGTTCGACTAAGGGATCCGACCGATCGGCGCGCCATACCAATTCGATTTCCAGCGGCAGATCCAAGCCCTCGATCTCATGTATTACCACCTGTTCCGGGCAAAAGTGCCGGTAAGACAAAGGTACTACAGCACACCCGAGGCCGGCGGCAATCAAACCTATGACGTTATGGGAGTCGGACGCCACCGGGCTGCCGCGCGGCACAATCCCGGCCTGCGTCAGTGTGCGCATGAGTACATCAAAGTACGATGGCGAGCGCTCTCGCGCAAACATAATGAAGTTATAGTGCGACAAATCGCGCAGCTGTAAATTCGGCTTGTTTGCTTCGGGCAAAGATTTGAGCATCGCCAGGCCCATTTTGTCGCGGTGAATCACGCGGCCGGTAAGCGTCGAATCGAGTGGCGAGCGCCATACCACAACGGCCATATCCAGCCGGTCTTCCTTCATGGCCGCGAGCAGATTGATCGACAGGCCGGATTCAATCGTCACGCGTACGCCTGGGGAGTTATCTGTCAATGCAGATATCGTATCGCCCAACTTTGGCAACCAGCTATAGCCTGGCAACACGCCGAGACGCAAGGTGCCGACACGCCCGTTTTCCGCCAGCCGTATTTGATCCTTGATCTTGGTGGTTTTATCGATGATCTCCAGCGCACGCAACACCAATTCCTGACCGGAACGGGTCAGCGAAACTCCCCGTGGCAGTCGCTTGAATAACTGGCTATCCAGTTGCATTTCCAGTTCAGCTATTTGGCGCGATAACGCAGGCTGCGCCACATGCAGTATGCGTGAAGCCGCAGCGATGCTGCCGTGTTCGGCGACAGCGAGAAAATAGCGAAGCTGACGAACTTCCATAGCTATGCCGGTTGGGTATATGCGGGATGCGGAATCGGTATTTGTCGCCGCATTTTTGCGTTCATATAGTGAAGCCAACATTCGAGACATGCCGATATTGCGCATGCCATGTTACTCCGAAAATCCGTTAGTAAGCGCGGTTCCCAGGGGTTTGCTTCGCGCAATTATGAGGTCGATAAAAACGAATCTGACGCATTGAGCCATAAAACACAAGAGACGAAATGATGAAGACGGCGATAGAGCGACCCCTAATGGATGGTCAATACAGCGGAAATAGCATGGAAACAACAGATAAGGTACAGCGACACAATAGCGGGTCGCGAGCCGTCGTCGCGGCAACCGTGGGTTGCATGCTTGAGTGGTATGACTTTGCGGTCTACGGCTACTTTGCTGTCGTGATTGCGCGAGTATTTTTCCCGCTACAGTCCGAAGCGCTGTCGCTGTTATTGACCGTGGCGACTTTTGGGGTGGGATTTGCGATGCGCCCGATCGGTGCGCTGGTGTTCGGCACCATGGCCGATCGTCGGGGGCGACGGGTTGCGCTAAGCTGGACGGTTGCCGCCATGGTGTTGGGCACCGCGATCATTGCGTTCACCCCTGCCTATGCCAGCATCGGTATTGTTGCTCCGATTTTGGTGGTGATTGCCCGCTTGATCCAGGGCTTTTCGGCAGGCGGCGAAATGGGCTCGGCGCTTTCGTATCTTACCGAATATGCCCCTGAAAACCGCAAGGCGCTTTATGCCAGTTTTCAGCAATTGACGCAGGTTCTGGCGCTGTTGTGTGGCTCGCTGATCGGTGCAATAGTCAATCTGGAACTGAGCGCGACGCAAGTCGAAGCGTGGGGATGGAGAATTCCATTTTTTCTGGGGCTTTTGATTGGGCCGGTAGGTTGGTATATCCGTCAAAAAACGGAAGAACCGCCGGCATTTGCCGCGGCGCTTGCGCGTCGAAACGAAGCGGCAAGCCAAGGCCAGGTGCAATCTGCTCCTTCAGCCTGGCTGGCGATCAGGCGGTTTCCGCGCGAAACCCTGGCGGGATTCTGCATTACGATCCTGTGGACGGTGTGTACCTATTATTTCCTGGTGTTTATGCCGACCTATGCGATCAAGCAATTGCATCTTCCGGCCAGCGTTTCCTTACTCAGCAATTCTTCGGGTCTTCTGGTTGCGGCTTTAGCCATACCGTGTTTTGCCGCGCTTTCGGATCGGGTGGGGCCGCGCATTTTGTTGTGCCTCTCGTCGGTTGCCATATTGCTCTGCTCATACCCGGCGCTGCTGGTTTTGACGCACTATAAAACGGTAACTTCCCTGGTCGTAATTCAGAGCGGCTTTGCGCTTTTAATCGCCGCATTCACCGGCCCCGCAGGCGGTGCGCTCGCCGAACTTTTTCCCGAAGATATCAGATCGACCGGGATCTCGATCTCTTATAACTTTGCCGTGACGCTATTCGGTGGTTTCGCGCCGTTTATCGCAACCTGGTTGATCACTTCGACCGGCAATGTACTTGCACCGTCCTACTACGTAACCTTCGCCGCTCTGGCGGCAATTATTGGCGTGGCTCTGCTGCGGAATCACCCGAACAAATGAAAATTGATATCCGTGCGATGTCAGCGGATTTTCAATAAAGAACGGTTCATGGCGGACTCTCTCAATCTTATTTTTACCGGAAATCCATGATTACCTCCATCCGCACCAAGCTTCTCCTGATCTCGACCGCATCGGTGGTGGGGGCGCTCGTGCTGATGGGCGCTACCACCTACATCCTTGTACGCTCCAGCACCTTTGTCACGATTGGCCAAAACTTGGACGCAGTTACTGAAGGCAATGCGCTGGCAATCGATCAGTGGGTGGCATCCAAGGCCGCGGCAGTCAACGCGGCGGCTGATGCCATGACGCCGGGCGATCCGCGCGGCATCGTGCGGCAGATGAGCCGGGCGGACGGTTTTCCGGTGACCACCGTAGGTTGGGAGGATAAAAGCTTTGTCGCGGTTGGCAGCCCGACGCCGGCAAACTACGATCCGACTGTGAGGCCATGGTACAAAGCCGGCGCCCAGGCAGGAAAACTGGTGGTCTCCAGCCCTTACGGCGATGCCTCTACCGGCATCGCCTACGTGTCCTTTGCCGCGCCCATCCTGCGCGATGGTGCTGTCAGCGGCGTGGTGAGCGGCGCGGTACCCCTGGAAGCGGTGCGCGACGTGGTCAGCGCGATCCACCCTACACCGCATAGCTTGGGGTTTGTGATCAGCCGCAGCGGCCAGTTGCTTGCGCTTGCGGATAGCAAGCTTACGCTGAAACCGGCCACCGATTTGTCGCCTGCCTTGGACGCGGAAGCCCTCTCGGCGCTATTCGCCGGTGGCCTATCCAAGGAACTGGAACTGGACGGCACGTCGAAGTTGCTGAAAGCTCGTCCTATCCGAGGAACCGACTGGTATCTCGTGGTGGCACTGGATAAATCCGATGCCACCGCCGGCCTGCGCCAGGTACTCCAGGCCATCGTGCTGGCCACGCTGCTGCTGGCAGGGCTGAGCGCGGCCATCAGCGCGGGATTTTCCGCGCGGGCCTTTCGCCAGTTGTCGCAAGTGCGTGACGCCATGATCGGTATCAGCTCCGGCAGTGGCGATCTGACACACCGCCTGCCGGTTTCGGGGCAAGACGAGGTGGCTCAGGTCGCCATTTCCTTTAATACCTTCGTCGAAAAGATCGCTGCCGTGCTGTTGCTTATCCGCCAGGGCGCCGAGTCGATGCGGCTTGCAACGGATGAGATACGCACCGGCAACCAGGATTTGTCCGACCGCACCGAGAGCTCGGCCAGCAGCCTGCAGCAAACCTCGGCGGCCCTGGTCGAACTGACCGGCCGCGTGCAACAGTCAGCCGAAGCCACGGTGCGTGCTACCCAGTTGGCGTCCACTGCCAGCGCCGCGGCTGCCAAAGGCGGCGCAGTGGTGGCCGATGCGGTCAGCACGATGGACGAGATCAATCAGTCGTCCGCTCGCATCACCGAGATAATCGGCGTGATCGACAGCATCGCCTTTCAGACCAATATTCTGGCCTTGAATGCCGCGGTCGAGGCTGCCCGTGCCGGTGAAAACGGGCGCGGCTTCGCCGTGGTGGCCAGCGAGGTACGCAGCTTGGCGCACCGTAGTGCCACGGCAGCCAAGGAAATCAAGGCGCTGATCGGCACCTCGGGAGAGCGGGTCAGTACCGGCATGCAACGCGTGCGGGCAGTGGGGCAAACCATGGGCGAGATCATGGATAGCATCAAACGCGTCAATAGCTTGATCGGTGAAATCAACGGCTCCATGCGTGAGCAAAGCAGCTCGATAGGCCAGATCAGCGAGGCGGTGGCAGAGATGGACCGGGCCACCCAACAAAACGCCGCCCTGGTCGAAGAGTCAGCCTCGGCTGCCTCGGTGCTTAACCATCAGGCCTATCAGTTGGCAAGCACCGTGGGCGCGTTCCGGCTGGTTAAAGAAAAAGAACCGAGCCATGGCCTTCAAACCAGAGCATTTGCATCGCTGTCGGCATCACATTCATTAAGCGTACCCCTGCGGGTCTAAGACCCGTTCCGCCCGATTTCCTCGGTCTATTTGGCGTGTTTCGCCATAGTGTGCCGAGACTTGCACTTCTAGATTGCGGCCGGACTCAACCGGTCTTCATGCATCGGCGAGGACACAATCTTTGCCGGTACTTTACTTATCATATCCGGATGCACTATGAACTTCGAAGACACAAAGACCATCGTCAACCTGGGCGATCTCAACTTGAGCGGGCGTTTGTTTGGCACAGGCGGCGACATCGATCACGAAACCATCACTTTGCACAGCGACCCCATATCCGGCCTCAAGGCGGTTGTCGCCGTGCACAGTACGGCGCGCGGGCCAGCCTTTGGCGGCTGCCGTTACTGGCACTATGTGAGCGACACAGCGGCTTTGCATGATGCCTTGCGCCTGGCGCAAGGCATGAGCCTGAAAAACGCGCTGGCCGACTTGCCGTTCGGTGGCGGAAAAGCCGTGCTCCTTAAAGGTGCCGAACCCACTGACCGCGATGCATTATTCAAATCCTTCGGCCGCGCAGTCGATGCGCTCGGTGGCACTTATATTACCGCGGAAGATGTGGGTACCACGGTGGCCGACATGCTTGCCGTGCAAACCCAGACCCGTTACGTTAGTGGCGTGATGGGTGAGGCGTCTTTCGGCGGAGACCCGTCGCCCAAAACTGCGCTGGGCGTATTCGTCTCGATTCAGGTCGCCGTCGGCAAACTACTCGGGCGTACCTCGCTGGAAGGCGTGAGCGTTGCGGTGCAGGGATTGGGCTCAGTAGGATGGCGCTTATGCGAGCTGTTGCACAACGCCGGTGCGGTACTGAGCGTGAGCGACATTAACGGCGCGCGTGTAGAGCTGGCGCGTCAGCAGTTCGCGGCGCAGGTGGTCGAGCCGACGCAGATCCTATCTCAGCCGGTCGACGTGCTGGCACCCTGCGCTCTGGGTGGGGCGATCAACGATCATACCGTCAAGACGGTGCGCGCACGCATCATCGCGGGTGC
>Ga0302307_10001126_pt1 | contig 16902 bp, 12 predicted proteins | sample III_Palsa_E3_2_FD_200530 | JGI IMG/M metagenome (GOLD analysis project Ga0302307, IMG submission 200530) | Peat permafrost microbial communities from Stordalen Mire near Abisko, Sweden - III_Palsa_E3_2 | ecosystem: Environmental > Terrestrial > Soil > Palsa > Peat permafrost | place: Sweden... | reverse complement strand
GTTTTTTTCCGATTTGGTTAGGATTGCCCGTAAAAGTTTGGTCTTCAGCCAGCTCATTCACTTTGCCGGAAACGCTTGCTAAAGAATTGATAAAACTGGATTCTGACCTGCCCTTAAAGCGGGCGAGGTCCTCATCAGTAACGCCTGTTTTTTCAAATTCAGCAAATGAGGCATTAACTATCGCTTTCATATCTGTTAACGTTTCCCCCGGGTAAGGTAGTATTTGAATGGAAATATCGCCTGCCAGTTCATAATTGTCAGAACTCATAGCAACTCTCGTGGCTTTGCGTGTTTTAACGAAATTTTTATAGAAAATGGAATTCTTGCCCTGGCCAATGATTAACGATAATGCATCCAGCGCGGCAGCATCTTTATCAAATATTTTTACGCCCGGATAATCAATATACAACAACGGTAACTTGGCGTAATTATCTGTATAAGATATGTAACGGTCACTATTTAAAATAGGTGCTGGCAGGATAGTCTTGGTTACCTCCGGGCCACACGGTATAGTCCCAAAATATTTTTCCACCCAAGCCAACGTTTGCTTCGGATCAATATCTCCTCCAATGCTTAGCGTAGCATTATTCGGACCGTACCAACGCAAAAAAAAGCGTTTCAGGTCATTTACATCTACTTTATTCAAATCTTCCACATAGCCGATAGTCAACCATGAATAAGGGTGACCATAGGGATAAAGCGCTTTGGAAACCGCCTCGCTGGCTAAGCCGTATGGACGGTTATCATAATTCTGTCCACGTTCATTTTTGACTGTTGCCCGCTGGATCTCAAATTTTTGCTGAGTGACGGCATTCATCAGGAAACCCATCCGGTCAGACTCCAGCCATAGCATTTTCTCTAATTGGTTGTTGGGTACAGTCTCATAATAAGTAGTCCGGTCCTGACTGGTAGTGCCGTTGAGCGATCCGCCTGCCGCAGTAATAATTTTGAAATGATCACCACTTTTCACATGGTCAGAACCTTCAAACATCATATGCTCAAAAAAATGCGCGAAACCCGATTTACCGATCTCTTCACGCGCGGAACCGACATGATACATGACATCTACATGAACAATCGGATCAGAGTGATCCTCGGTTAAAATCACGGTTAACCCATTCGGCAAAACATATTTCTGAAAGGGTATGACCAGTTCATCCCTCTTCTTCACAACCTTTTGAACAAGTTTGGCCTGTTGCGCCCCGGCATAATAAGCAGGACTGGCAAGCAGTAGCAAGATTAGTATTTGAATCGACCTTTTATTGATTAATAACATGGGTTTTGTGATTTAAATCGGTGTTTTAATTTTTTTTAAAGAAACTGCCCTATTTTTGAATAGGGCAGTTTCAATCATGTTATTTATCCAGTAATTCTTTCAGTTTATTGACCAGGTCATCACCACGCAGGTCTTTGCCAACTATTTTACCATCGGGCCCTACCAGGAAATTTTGAGGGATGGCATGTACCGAATATAATTGTGCGGCTTCATTTTTAAAACCTTTAAGGTCTGATACCTGCGTCCAGGTTAAATGATCATCGTGAATCGCTTTTAACCATTTTCCCTGTGCGCCAGCCAAATCGAGCGACACGCTTAAAACGGTGAAGCTCTTATCTTTATAAATACCGTATTCCTTTACCAGGTTAGGGTTTTCAGCCCTGCAGGGGCCGCACCAGCTCGCCCAAAAATCAACCAGTACGTATTTACCTCTAAAATCATGTAATGACACCGGTTTGCCCGCAGTATCGGCCATTGTAAAATCAGGAGCAATGGCACCTATCGCGGTTGTTCTCATTTTTCCAATGCTCGCGGCATAGTCTGTTCCCATTTTTGTTGCGCGTACACTGGCTGAAAGTGAATTAAAAAGTGGTTCAACTTCCGTAACATCGGGCATGGCGCCTCCCATATTTTTTATTACGACCAAGCTTATCAGCGAATTAGGATTGGCTTTTATAAAAGTGAGATCAGCAGCTTTTCGCTCTTTTCTAATTGAATCACTTCTATTTCGGATATTATCACCAAAGTCCTTTGATTTTCTTTGCTCTGCTGTCGCGGCTTCGTAATCTTTATTCAGCGCCAGAATTTCTGCGTTCACATGTGTAAGCGCAGTCTTAAGTTTGGCATTGTCGGCGTTTACCGGACCCGCAGTAACTTTGGCATTCTCAATTGAGTCGGGACTAATTACTGAGATAACTCCGGCTTCCAGATATAGATCGATATACCTCATGTCTTTAGAATGAATTCCAGTGCCTGATCTGCTGACTACTAAAAAAGCACTTTTAGGCTGATCAAACGTCCCGCTAAAAGTGAAAGAACCATTGTTGATCATGGTTGAATCTATTTGCTTACCTGCCACAGTACCATATTCTAAGTAAGCCTTCGCCGGGGAAGATAGTTGTCCCACTTTTCCATTAAGTGTGTAATTGCCTGTTTGCGCTATTAACAATGAGGGGATCATAGCGGCGACCGTCACTAAAAATAATTTAATGTTTTTCATTTTGTGTATAGTTAAGATAGCTCAGGATAGCGCTCAATACCCTGGATTTTGTTTTAGATTAGGATTAACCTGGATCTCAGTCCTTGGTATCGGATATAACTGCCAATTGGCATCCCATGTTCCGCCTTTTTGTGGCGTAACAACCGACATAACGGCATTGACCGTAGCAGTCCGTTTCAGGTCGAGCCACCTATGGCCCAACTCTGTAAACAATTCTACCTGGCGCTCATGTAAAATGGCCGTAACCAATGATGCCTTATCGGTTGCGCCGCTGTAGTTCGCCAAACCTGCGCGATTCCGAATAATATTCAAATCCTGAACCGCCGAATTTGTTCCACCACCGGCACCATTTGCTTCAGTCTCTGCGCGAATAAGGTATTGTTCTGCCAGGCGCATCAACATTTCGTACTCAGTAACCGGTTGCCCAAAACCGACCTTATATTTATAGGCATAATAATAGGTTGTTCCATTGAAAGTATTTATTCCTACCCACTCCGCCATTCGTTGGTCGCCGCTTTCAAAAGCCTTAACTAGAGATGGGCTTAAGGCAACAGGGTGATTAGCATTGTTTGGGCCGGCTGTTAAGATATAGGTAATAGCATCCTGTGTATTAACATTGGGGATAGTCGATTGCAATTGCCAGATCGCCTCTGTACTGTTTGCCAAAAAAACACCATTTAAATTGTTAACTAAAGTATAATTAGTTGTATTGTTGATCACCGCAGAAGCTTGCGTTTCGGCATCTTTCCAGTCATTAGTATATAAATAAACCCTTGCCAGCAAAGCAGTCGCCGCGCCTTTATTCGGGCGGACCCGTTCACTTGTTACGGCGTTGGATGGATCTAAATAACTATCGCTTAATAAGCTTTGCGCGCTGATCAGATCAGCAATAATTTGCTGGTATACCAGGGCCTGGGGTGTCCGGGAGAGGACATTGTCGACCTGGTAGTTGGTTGTTGTTGCTAATGGCACATCACCATATAAATTGGTCAAGTAGAAATACATAAAGGCGCGGACGAATTTAGCTTCGCCTAATAACTGCTGCTTCACGGGCTCGCTAAGGGTTGTTGAATTAGTCAAACCTTCGATCGCCGCATTACATTCATAAATAAAACTATAAGGCTCCGTCCAAAAATCCGGATGGGATGTATTATTTAAAGCGTTTAGATAATATTGTTGTTCACCCTGGGAGGAAAGCGCGTAATTAGTTAATTCGTCGGCGGACAACCCTGTATACAGTCCAATCCCATTAGTCGTGGAGGCCCCGTTAAAAACATAGCTTTCCATATTGGAGTAAATGCCTGTTAAAACCGCGGCAGCTGTTGCATTATTAGCATAAACGGTAGAAGCCACAAGCTGGTTGGTCGGAGCTGGTATCTCTACAAATTTCTTGCAACCGGAAATTAAAAAAATAAGAAATATATAAAATCCTATTTTAGGAGCATAGCCCCGTAGCAATTGACTGAAACTGCTGCTTGATATATTTTTCATTTTCTTTGTTTTAAAGTGTTACTTGAAGACCTGCTGTAATTATCCTTAAAGGCGGCAACGCACCGTAAGCACTCGCGTTTTCAGGATCAAAACCTTTGTATTTTGTAAAAGTCAATAGGTTTTGGCCTTGCAGATAAACCCGGACATTTTGGTGGATATTGAGCGAGTGTTTTAACGCGTCAGAAAAAGAATAAGATAATGATACGTTTTTCAAACGCAAAAATGATGCGGAGGAATAGGCCTGGTTGCTCTCATTTTTCGCATCATTCCATGCTGTAAATACATCGCCGAAAGCTGCGCTGAATTTCTGGATATTGGTGACATCACCCGGATTTTGCCACCTGGCTAACACCGTAGTCGGCTGTGTCGCTCCAAACTGGCCGGGACTAAAGGTATAATCGTAATTTGGCCCGACCTTATTGACATATTGAAATAGAACATCCAATGAGAATGTTTTGTAAGTAAAGCTATTGGATATACCCCCGTAATACTTGGGATTAATGTTAACAAAAGATGTGAGATCAGTCGGCGCCTGGGGATTGGATGTTAAATTACCATGACTATCCCTGAACTGATAGACCCCAGTTGTGGGATTGACACCCGCAAAGTCGAAAGTTCTGATGATCGACGTGGGTTGACCAATAATGAAGTCCTGGCTGTAAGCGGAAGTCGCCAAACCTGGGAAAGAGATCAGCTTGCTGCTGGGAACCGAAAGGTTAACCGATGTCGACCACCTAAAATTTGAAGTTTTGATATTCGTTGAACTCAAAGACAACTCCAAACCCGAATTTTGGACAACTGCAGGTAAATTAGCTTCGATTGAGGTAAATCCCGTAACGGCAGATAAGGGACTGGAAACTAATTCATTAGATGAGCGATTATAGTAGTAGTCTGCATTTAACAACAACCGGTCTTTAAAGAATCCTAAATCCAATCCAAATTCCAGCTTTTTTGTCACTTCCCAGGCTAGGTCAGGATTGGTGGGGTTTGTCGGATATAATCCCTGGATCCCCTGGTAAGGATATTGCGTACTCTTATATAATTCTAAGAATTTATAATCCCCGATCTGATCGTTGCCTGAAGTACCATAACTTCCCCGCAATTTTCCAAAACTCAAAAAAGGTAAAAAGTCTTGTACTGACTTCTCTTTTGAGAAAATCCAGGCCACACCCGCTGCGCCGAAATTCCCGAATTGCTTCCCGGGGCCAAACCTGCTGCTCCCGTCGCGTCGTCCGGTCAAATTGACGAGGTATTCATCATTTAAATTATAATTGAGCCTGACAAATCCGGCTGTATATTTATAAATATTATCAAGCGCGCCATAGGTCTCATCTGTTATGGATGACGCATTTCCTATATTGGAAAGCAAGGCGTCACTAGTAAAGCCTTCACCATCCAAAATTTGGGAATGCGTAGTATTCTGCTGCAAGGTCGTTCCAAGAAGGGTGTTTAATGTGCCTTTTCCGATATTAATATGATAATTTAATTGAGGTTCTATTATCCAAGAGCTGATGCTGCTGGTGACAAATGTGGATGACCCTGTTGTTACATCATAAGCAGGATCATTGGCAGCAATAGGATATTGGGTATTTTCATTAGTTTCCAAATTGGTATAGCCCATGGTCACTTTAAGCTCAAGGCTTTTCAAAACCTGGTAGCTTAATACCAGGTTACTGATTAAGTTGTTAGTTTGGTCAGTATATTTTTGTAGAAAACTGGTATATGGATTACCATCAGGCCAAGTTTCATTTGCAAAATTTAACGTACCATTTGGATTAAAAGCCGAAGGCGCGTCAGGTGGCAAAAAATATAACATAGACGTAGGATCAGCACTACTGATGGTATTATTCAAATCAGACATATAGCTTCCGGAAAACTGCATTTTAAATTTCCCGTCGTCGGATTTATTATTCAAACTGAAGTGCACGGAACCTTTTTGATCCGGGAAATCACCCGGAAACACGGTCGTTTCCCGGTGGTAGCCACCGCTAATTAAGAATTGGGTGTTTTCATTCCCGCCTGATACGGATGCCTGCGCATCAGTATAATGAGAAGTATTTCCGATCAATAATTTTTCCCAGTTCGTATAGCGGGTAGTGTCCCAGCCATCGCCACCTAATACATCTACGTCCTGCCCGGGAATTGGAGATGTTCCGTCATTTTTAAATGCTTCATTGCGCATTTCCAGGTATTGTTGGGTGTTTAAAAAGGGCACTGAACGGGTTATATGACCAATTCCCTGGTTTATGGTTAGATCCACTTTAGTTTTTCCGGCCTTGCCTTTTTTTGTGGTAATTAAAATAACACCGTTGGCGCCCCTGGTCCCATAGATTGATGTAGCATCCGCGTCCTTTAAGATTTCAATGCTTTCAATATCCGCGGGATTGATAAAACTCAGGGGATTTCCGGTGGCGGTAGCATTCCCAGAAGTTGAAACAAGATTTCCGTTGCCCAGGATAGGCGCCCCAAAGGTTAATAATTGGGAGGTATACGGGATCCCGTCAATTACATAAAAAGGGTCGTTCCCATTTGAAATACTATTCTGGCCACGTAGCTGGATATTGAAACCACTATTGGCAACTCCCGATGATTGTGAAATAAATAACCCCGGTACTCTCCCCTCCAATGCAGCCAATGGATTCGAGATAGGTTCTTCTTCAATTTCTTTGGCTTTAACACTTGTTACATCGCCCGTATTAAGACGTTCTGATGTCTGGCCGTAGGCGATGATCTGCACTTCGTCCAGTTTGGAACTACTTGGCTGCAATTTGACGGTCCCTAAATCCGATATAGCAGTTATTTCTTTCTTATCGAAACCGATAAATGAAATGACAATCACCGCGTTACGCTGGACTTGTTTAAGAATAAAATTCCCCCGTCCGTCGGAAAAAGTTGTGATATTCGTTCCCTTGACAGTGACTGTTGCGCCCGAAACAGCTTGCCCGTTTTCGTCGACAACCTTACCTACAATATCAATCTGATCCAGGTTAAGGGCAGATTTAAGTTTGTCAAGGATAGATGGTTCTTTTTTAGATAGAATGACTGTTTGTTTGTCGATTTGGTAGCCTATAGGCTGATTTTTAAAAAGTTCTTGTAGAATTTCTTCGATAGTGGCGTTTTTTAGTTTAATAGTAACCTTATTGGTGTTTTCCAAGAGGTCGTCGGTATATAAAAAGCCGTAACCACTCTGATTGCGAATTTGAGTGATAACAGTTTTCACCGATACTTTTTTTACATCCAGGCTGATCGCTTGACCATATGAGCTACTGGCGCTAACCTGGATCAGCCCGGTAATCAGGAATAGTATAATCAGTGTGGTGCGCATCAGAAGCTTTCTAAAAAGGGCCGGGTTGACGCGGATAAATGCCAGGGTTGTCCCCGCCAAAGATTTACGCTTCAACCGATCAGCGCCGGTTGAATGAATAGTATAAAATTTCATACATTTGAATTGTTTGGGTTAGTCAATAAGTGTTGTACACGCAATAAATTAATGGGTACCCGGACATTGGCCAGTTCCGATAGCCGTCGGTTCTGGCTTTTTTGGGTTTTATTTTAGGTAAGGTTATTTAATCACGGTAACCCTCCTTCCTGTTATGCTAAAATGAACGCTTTTTGTTTTTTCCAATAATTCCAGCACCTGTGAAATGTTTTCGAAGCGGGATATATCCCCGCTGAAAGTTTGTACAGGAACCTCACCCTGGTAGTTAATATCGACATCATACCAGCGCGAAAGCTTCCGCATAATGCCTTGTATATTTTCGCTGTCAAAAATGAACCGGCCGTTTTTCCAGGCAATAGCGTCTTCGGTGTCAGCGTCGCTGATTTTTAACTGGTCCCCCTTCAGCACAGCCTGTTGTCCGGGTTTAAGGATTTTGGTTTGGGAGGAGGAACTTATATTTATGCCTCCTTCTAACAGAGTTGTTCTGACTAATGACTCGTCTTCGTAGGCATTAATATTGAAGTGTGTGCCGATGTCCTCAACGATTTCGCCTTTGGTGACGACCCTAAATGGAATTTTACGATTATGTACTATTTCGAAATAAGCCTCACCGGTTAAAGTGACTTTGCGTTCCTTACCGTTAAACGCCACCGGGTAGGTTAGCGACGAGGAAGCATTTAACAGCACCTTGCTGCCGTCCGGCAAGGTTACCCAGTATTGCCCGCCTCGCGGCGTGGTCATGGTATTAAGGGTAATAGCACTGCTTTCATTGGCATCTGCCTCATAAATTACCTGCCCGTCTGCGGTCTTTTGAATAATGGTCTGACCTTGCCTGGCGATCTGTCCATTTTTAGCACCATTGAGGATGATTTTTTGGCCGCTGGCTAAAGTTAATATGGCCTTATTACTCCCGGGAGCGATATCTTGATTTTGGACTGCTCGCTGGATTGGCATTTTTTTATATAGCATAAAATAGCCGCCGACTGAAATGGCAAAAATGATGGACGCGGCGGCTGCAATGCGCGGCCACAAGCGAATTGTTTTACGCCCGTTAATTGTTTGACTCACACGGTTGTAAACGGCTGCTTCTTTTTTAACCAAATCGAGCTGGGGAAGGTCGCCCTCATTTTTGCTAAGGCTGAGATACCAGCTGTCCAATATCGCCTGTTCTTCAGGCGTCAAAGTACCCTGCTGCTGTTTGGCTAAAATTTCCTGCGCTTTTTCCGTGTCCATATCGTTAAGAGAATATTAAATTTCTCCTTTTATAGGCACATTACAGTTGAGGACTAGTGTTAGTAGTAGATTTATTTTTGAAATTATTGTTTTTTAAATTAAAATACTGAATAACAGGGTATTAATTTTTAAACGCAGTTGGTGAATCGCATTATTGATCTGTTTTTTCACGGTTTTGTCGGATATGCCCAGCGTCTCGGCAATCTCTTTATGACTAAGGTTGGATTTTCGGCTCAACAGGAATACTTCGCGCATTTTCTTCGGTAACTCTGCAACATGGCTTTCGATTTCGGCAGCAAGTAAGTTAGCATTTATTGTTTCCTGGGTTTCCCATGTGCCGGTATTGATATGCGCCTGTAGAGATTCGATATGCGCCTGGCGGGTCTTTTGATGCTGGAAGGTATTAATAACTTTATTCTTTACGGCCCTGTAGAGATAAGCAGGTAAGTTAGGCGCAAAACTGAGTTCGCCGGATTTGGTCCAAAGGGTGACAAACAATTCGTGGACAATGTCTTCAGCTTCATCTTCATCCCTGGTCATTTTAAGCGCATGTTGGTAGAGCAAACCAAAATAACGCTTATAAATCTCAGTGAACGCAGCATGATCGTTCGACTTTAACAAGTCGGTCAGTTCAGCATTGCTAAAGTGGCGATAATCTGGCATACCTGATCAGGGTTAAATACCGAAGTTACAGATAATTAATTTGACATAAAAGAAAATTAAGACTTGTTGCGATTAGTTGATCTTTAATAGATTCGATTAGCCTTGCTTTAAGTTTTGATATCTTCTACAGTATGATTATACCGAATTTAGATGTTATAATCAGTCTTTAGGTTGTAGTTGTCAGGATTCGCCAACCGATATTCGATACGCTTCACCAAATGATTGAGATCAAACGGTTTTTCAATAAATTCATCACAACTATAAGTCCCCAGCGATAACAACACACGCGGATAAGCCGTCATTAAGATGACGGGAATATGCCGTGTTTGTTCTTTTTTTTTGATTTGTGCGCACACTTCACCACCATTGATGCCGTTTAATAAATAATCCACCAGGACTAGGTCCGGCTCATGCAAGGCGATGTTGCTGAAAATATCCTCTGTTTTGGTTAATATGGTGACATGGAATCCGGCAGATATCAAAAATTCTTCCAGTATTTCCAAAATGCTGATATCATCATCTATTAATAAGATACGCTTCGTCATAATTACTTCTTAATTCATCTGGTGCCGTTTTTTCAGCAGCTTCTATTGACTTCCTGGCGCTCGTTGTCGCTTTATTGGGTTCGTACTTTTCATTCAGCGGTCTATCTGTTTTTAACATGGGAAGTTATTCCTAATTTAAAACTACAGTTCCAGGAACCGTTCCTGACTTCGAATAATATTTCAGCATCTCTTATCGGCAAATGTTCCTGCACACAGTCAATAATCTCCTTTTTTACTTTACGATAGGTTGATTTAAAATCGTTTTCTGTATCCGGCAAATTAATGAGGACATGATCATGGAAGACATTAACTTCCCAATGGGATGAGCATTTTTCAGCAATGAGTTTTAATAAGTTTTCCTGTAGTATTTCCATTAATCAAAGTTATTATATTACCGATAATCCTGGCATTCAATCGCTGAGGTTATAGCCAGTTTTAAATTTTCATTCAACCCATAACCTAGGAGTAACTCCCAGCCTAACGGGCTTTTTTGCAACCAGCAGATATGCAGATGTTCACTGATTTCGCTACCCAGTATAACCTTATAAATGGATTGATCATCAGCGTAATTTACTTTCAGCACTTTGGTTTGCAGTGTTTGACCAAAGTATGGAAAGAAAATATTAAAGATTTTCAAGCTTGATAATTTGTTTTGTGAACTTTCTGTTGTTTCTTTTTGGCTAGTAATGTTAGGCGCCGAAAAAGTTGGGATTAACAGTTCTTGTTTTTTGTCGTACCTAATTTGGCCATTGATCGCGACTTTTATCGGAGTTACAGGTTTGTGAAATGCATCGGTCAACATATAGGATTCAAATTAAGGTATCAAAACAAATATGGTTTAATCCGGGGCTTTAGTGACAAGAATCGAAACCGGTAAAACTTACTGAAGGATATGAAAATAAAAAGGATCTGATGAAACTTCAGATTGTATAACTAAGAACAGCCCGAATATGTTTTTAACAAGCTAAAATGTTACACAACTCAACCAGCCCTTTTCAATAAGCCTTTTATAAAAAGGCTCAACCGTAGCAATATCAATATTACGACCTTTCAGTCCATAATACCAGCAGGCTGGTGTATGAATCCGGATATATTTTATAAATTAATTTTTTTTTTGTTTTTCCTTAAATTAAAAAAAGCGCTGCCGGGATATCCCCCGGAAACGCCTCACTCAATCAACCAAACTCAAATTTAGTCTAAGTTAAAAGCGCACCCTTGCTCAAAGGACTACTTTTATTTAATTAACTAATAAACAGTAACTAACTATTTTACTGATCTTATAAAGAACGGAGCGTCAAAGACAATTTTATAAATCACTAAAATTCTCGTCTTTTGATATTTTTAAATCGGCGTTTGTAAGATGTCCTCGTAACATTAGTTTAACTATTCACCATACACCAATCTTTTGCTGAAATACTTCGGATATTCCTGGTATCCCCGCTGAATATAAAATTGATGGGCAGTAGCGCGGCAATCCATACAAAGAACTTCTATGCTGTCACATTTTCTTTTTTTCGCCCATTCTACCACAAATTGCTCCAGTGTTGTCGCGACTCCTTGATCCTTTGCCTCTTCTTTAACCGATAAATAGGAAATAAAAACCAGGCCACCGTCGAACGCTAATTGAGTTATAAAGTGAACAGAAACGAAGCCAATTATCTCTTTTCGCAATTCATATACAAATACCTGGTGGTCATCTTTACCGAACAGGGCTTCCAATTGACTGACAAGTATGCTTGTTGTTGTTTTGTAGCCTAAAACTTCCAAAAGTATTTTGATATCAGGCGCATCATGATATGTGGCATTTCTTACATTCATGGGTTATTGTTTATTGGCTATACTGGTTTCCGGCAACAGTACTAGCTTGATATAATTATCACCGCTTAAATATTTACGTGCCATTGTTTTAACCTCCCCCGGTTTTACACTGTCCAGTAGCTCATTGTAATGGTTAACCTGGTCCAGATTCTCGTCAGTTTGTAGCTGGCCTGTAAGATAGCTAAGCCAGAAAGCATTGGTCTTCAGTTGCGGCTCAAAACTGGTTTTATCTTCCGCCCGCCATTTGTCTATATTTTCCTGCAGTGGACCATCTGTTTTAAGCTTGCCAATCTCATCGAGGGCTGATGCAATAAGTTTGTCTACGTTTTGTGGCGCGCATCCAAAATGCACAATAAAGCTGTACCGCTGCTGGGGCAATTTTGCTGTGCTTACTTCAGCACCAGGACTGTATACACCGCTTTCATCCTCGCGTAACCGCTCTAACAGCCTGATTTCCAACGCTTCTTTCATCGCGTTCATCCTGACGTTATTCTCCGGGCTGTACTCATATTTGCCGGTATACACCAGGTAAACCGTAGCTTTCGGCTCGCTGCCTTTGTAAACTGTTTTTTCAAGTCTCCCGGTTGGCGGATAAATGTTCAGGTCCTTTGCCTGTTCATGCTGGTTTATCGCCGGTAATGAACCCAGGTATTTTTCCAGTAATGGCTTAATGGTATGGATATCAATACTGCCTACAAAGGTGAACGTAAAGTTACTGGCATCGGCAAAGCGCTCCTTATAAATCTGGTAGGCCCTGTCCAGGTCAACCTGCTCTAACTTTTGCAGGGTCGGACCGGTTCGCCTGATATTATTACTTCCCAAAATAGCGCTTACCGTATCTTTGAATACACTGCCCGGGTCATTGGACCGGTTAGCCAGACCTGCTTTGGAGCGCGCGATGATGCCCTTAAATATCGCTGTATCCTCCCGGGGCTCGGTAAAGTAGGCATAGATCATTTGCATGGCTGTTTCCAGGTCTTTTGGCGTGGCTGTTCCGTTAATGCCCTGGAACCGTTCCCCGATATAAGGTTTTACGCTCAGCTGTTTGCCTTCCAGGTATTTACTTAACTCTCCGGCGTTATAATTACCTGCCCCGCCTGCTGTAATAACAGCAGCGGCATTGGCGGCGGACTGGTAGTCAGCATCAATATACAACGATGAACCTCCGGATGCATAAGAGCTGAAAATGATCTCGTCGTTTTTAAAATCCGTAGGTTTTAATAATACTTTTATGCCGTTGCTTAAGATTATGGTCGTAATGTTAAATTCCTTATTTTGCTCCTCGCTCTTGATCTTTCCGGGAACAGGCATCGCGCTTAATAGTGGCAAGGCGCTTACCTCATCTTTATATGGGATAAGCGTTTCTGCTTCTACCGCCTTAAGCCAGCCGTTGACTGTAGTTTCGTCAGGCAGATTGCTTTTATCCTTTTCAGGTGCCAGGATTAATATATCACGATTGGTATTGGTAATATATATTTTAGCAAGGCTGTTAACATCCGTTAACGTGATTCCCGGCAAGTCATCTTTGGTTAACTGATATTCTTTGTCAATGCCGGGTGCAGCGCTATTGGTTAAGAAATAAGCCTGGTATTCTTTTACATAATTATCGGAATTGGTTTTGCTCTTTTCCTTGACAGCGCTTTCCATCGCATTCATATAAGCTGTTTTAGCTCTTTCCAGTTCTGTTGCAGTAAAGCCGAATCGTTTAAGTCTTTCTGTTTCGCGCCATACCGCCTTCAATCCTTTTTCCAGCTCGCCGGGCTTCGCCTCTACGCTGACATCGTAAGAATCCAGGCCACCCATAAATCCGGATATCCCTGCACTGCCGCTTATAAACGGAGGATCGGATTTTCTTAATAATTCCGTATAATGCCCGCTGAGCATCCGGTCAAACAGGTCATGTACCAATGCGATGCGGTAATCCGCAGCTGTTTTCATTTCCGGTGCTTTATGTTTGATGATAATTTCGGCCTCAGTGGTGGCCATTTCCTTATCCGTTACCGCAATAAACCGGTTTTTGCCAGTCAACGGAACAGTATATTTGGTACGTACTCTTTCGTGTACCGGATTTTTTAAATTACCAAATTGTTGTTTTACCCGGGCTTCCATCTGATCGACATTAATATCGCCTACGATGATCAATGCCTGCAGATCCGGCCGGTACCAGTCATTGTAAAAACGGGCGATAACCGGGCGCTTAAAGTTATCCAGCACCGTATCTAAACCAATCGGGACACGTACTGCATACCTGGAATCGTTAAGTATAACCGGCCAGTACTCCCTGCGCATTCTTTCAGCGGCGCCTTTACCCAGGCGTTTTTCTTCCAGTACCACGCCGCGTTCCTTATCGATCTCTGTTGGGTCCAACAGCGCCTCGTGCGCCCAGTCGCGCATGATCTCTAGGCCGCCTTTTAACAATTCCGGTTTGTCTGATGGGATCGGCAATTGGTATACCGTTTCATCAAAGCTGGTATAAGCGTTAATATCCGCGCCGAAACGTACCCCCGCCTTCTGCAGGTAATCCACCAGCTGGTTATGCGGGAAATGCTTGGTGCCATTAAAGCTCATGTGCTCCATGAAATGCGCAAGCCCGCGCTGGTCCTCATCTTCCAGCACCGAGCCGGCTTTGTTGACCAGGTACATGATCACCCGGTTCTTCGGTTCTTCATTATGACGGATGTAATACGTAAAGCCATTGGCCAATTTTCCCGTTCGGACCGCCGGGTCAAGCGGCAGGATTTGCGCATGTAGCATTTGCGGAGCCATAGAGCCCGCTATCAATGCTGTTAATATTATTTTACTTATTTTCATATGATTACCTAATAGTTCTTGATTTTATCTGGAAGGCTGTAATGTTAACAGAATAGTATTAAACATTATAAAATTCCCATAATCCAATGTTAATTACAATGATTTATCGCAAAACCATAAATTTTCTTGACATTAATGAAATTAATGTCATTGTTTTCAGTTTTTTTTAAATGTTTATCATCTTGTTGTTTGTTTTTCCGAAACAGGGATTTGCTTATCTTAAATTATTCCAGCAACTTTAGTATTCCTTCATTCTCAATGATCATCATGCCATGCCTGTCGCTGGAGATGCCCTGTTGCAGCTGATAAGTGTATGTGGGGATGTTGCCGTCCATTATAGTCGGCAGGTAAAGCATCTGGATGTTACTTTGTTGTTTTAATACTTCGCCCGCTTCAATGATATGTGTGGAGATGATGAACATACAGTTCCGGTATGTGCTGAAAGCGGCCGTTACCGCCAGCGTCGCATCGTAGGCGTCTTTTACATTGGTGCCTTTAAACAGCTCATCGAATATCACCACGAGATCTTTGCCGCTGCTTACTTCTTCAGCCGCTTTTTTTACCCTTAATACTTCTGCGTAAAAATGGCTGTAACCCATATCCAGGTTATCCGGTACATTGATGGAGCTGTAGATGCCGTCCTTTACCGAAAACTCCATATGGCTTGCCGCTACCGGGAAGCCCATGTGCGCCAGGTAAATATTGATTCCAAAGGATTTCATGAAGGTAGACTTGCCTGCCATGTTGGCCCCTGTTAAAAAGATCATGTTGCTGTCTTGGTTTAAGTCTACCGGGTTAGCTACAGCTTTGTCGATATTAGGGTGCCTTAATGCTGTCGCAGTTAGGTGGTTGTTTTCCTTGGCTAGGGCTTTTGCATAACTGAAGCCTCTTACTTTAGCTAAGTTCGCTACTGCTATATTTACATCCAACTGATAAAAGGTTCCCATCACTGTTTCTAATGCTGAACGCATCGTGTGCTTTAGCAGATGATCGTACCTTACTGTTTGCAGAAAGGATTGCTGGCTGCTGCCGGTAGTTTGTTCCTCTGCCAGCCATTCCAGTTTTGGGTCGTTCAGTATATTGCTTACTTCCAGCAGCTCATCATAAAATGGGTGATCATCTTCTTTGAACTGGCTGATGAATGTTTTACAGCCATTCAATACGATTAAAGTGTGCTGCAAGCCGACCTGGATGTTTTGGTATTCTTCATCCCGTACAATAGAGGCCAGCAATTTCTTTTTGGCTAGCGTGACCAGTGTTGCCGGGTAATTGTTTGCGCTAGTGCCGCGAAGGTAAGTCTCCATTTGGCTGAACTGTTCATTGCTAAATGGAAAGGTGGTTTGTAGGTCCTGGAAATATTTAAAGACCTCGCTGCGGTTATTGATTGCCTTTGGATCCGTCAGCGGAGTTTGAAACATCTTGGATAGCAGCAGCTCCCCTCCTGCCGTTTTCACCTTATTGAAGAGGCTAAAGGTCGAATGTGGTTTGTACTTGCCCAGCAGATCGAGGTCTTCCAGCGTTTGTTTATCGGCTATAAAGCTCATCGGACGGTTTCCTTTCTTTTCTTTAACAGCTCCAGAATGCCTTCATTGTTAATAATGATCATCCCATGCCGGTCATCGGTAATGCCGCTTTCCAATGTATAAGTGTATTCAGGGCTTGTTCCGTTCAAACGGGTAGGCAGGTATTTAAAACTGATGTTGGTGCAGCGTTCTTTCAATACCGCTCCTGCTTCTATGATATGCGTGGAGATCACGAATTCACTGTTTCGCTTTTTAGCAAAGGCTGCTGTTACAGCAATTGTGGCTTCGTAGGCATCCTTAACGTTGGTGCCCCTGAACAGCTCATCAAATATTACAAAGATGTTTTTGCCTGTGCCCAGCTCTTTGGCTATCTTCTTGATCCGCAATACTTCCGCGTAAAAGTGGCTGGCCCCTATCCCCAGGTTATCCGGCAAATTGATCGTTGTGTAGATCCCGTCCAGTACCGAGAACTCCATCTCCCGGGCTGCTACCGGGAAACCCATATGTGCCAGGTACATCGCGATGCCCAATGATTTCATGAATGTGGATTTGCCGGCCATATTCGCCCCGGTTAAAAAAACAACATTATTGTCCGGCGTGATCGTTAGGTTATTGGGTACCGCATTCTTTAACTGCGGGTGGTAAAAACCTTTTATTTTAATAATATGATCTTCTTTGGCTAAGGCCTTAGGAAATACGAAGTTCCGTTCGGTGGCTACTTTGGCTACGGTTAGGTATACATCCAGCTGATAAATGTATTGTAATATTTGCTTAACCGTATCCCGGTAGCGGAACCTAAGCATTACATCGCAGGCCGCTAATTTCTCCCACGACAAGCTGTTCTTCGGATTTTCCTTTAATAGTAAATTAATCGGCTCTGTGCT
>Ga0302307_10001125_pt1 | contig 16903 bp, 24 predicted proteins | sample III_Palsa_E3_2_FD_200530 | JGI IMG/M metagenome (GOLD analysis project Ga0302307, IMG submission 200530) | Peat permafrost microbial communities from Stordalen Mire near Abisko, Sweden - III_Palsa_E3_2 | ecosystem: Environmental > Terrestrial > Soil > Palsa > Peat permafrost | place: Sweden... | reverse complement strand
TTATCAAATTCTTCATCGCTGGCGTAGTCTCGGGAATTTTCCTGGGCCACGCGGCGGGTTTTTAAGTTAACCCAAGGGGAACCACCCAAATGGCTTTCAAGACCCGTACTTGCCCGGCATGCAAAGAGAAGAAGAACTTTCGTACAGACGTGAAGACTTGCGGATGCGCGGGAACCAATCCTCGCCTGTACTCTCCTGAGCCCAAGGTAAAAACAGAAGCGACCAAGGTAGCGGTCACTCCTGAACAGGTTGCCGACATCGAACTGCAAAAGTTGCGCGACAAGCGCGAGAACAAGGATGCGAACATTCGCGTCCTGCAAGACCGCGTGCTGAAGTTGGAAGCAGAGAACGACGTTTTTGCATCCATTCGCGAAATGCAGCCTGAGACTATCGAAGTCTCTCCCAAGGCAAAGTCGGGCGTCAGCGAATCTGCTGCCGTCATCTTGTGGTCTGACTGGCATTCGGAAGAGCGTGTTCTGCCGGAACAGGTATCGGGCAAAAACGAATTCAATCTCGAAATTTTCCACCAGCGTTTCTGGAATCTGTTGCGCGGCAATATTTGCTGGTTCAACATCAACGCGGCGGCCACGACCATCAACACGATTGTCCTTGCCCTGCTTGGTGATTTTATCACGGGCTCTATTCACGCTGACCTGGCTGAAGGTAACCTGCTTCCGCCTGCCAATGCTATCCATCGCGTTATGCAGTACATCATCGCGGGCATCGACTATATTCTTGAGAACACCAAGCCGAATGTTCAACTAATTATTCCTTGCCACTCTGGAAACCACGGGCGCATGACAGTTGACCAGCGCATCGCGACAGAAGCAGGCAACTCACTCGAATACTTCATGTATCTGATGCTAGCCGACCACTACGAAGGCAACAAACGAGTTGACTTCAGAGTGCAGGCTGGGTATCATTCCTACATCGATTTCTTTGACGGCGCTTTCGTGATGCGCACACATCACGGCCACCAGATGAACTACCAGGGAGGCGTCGGAGGTTTGACTGTTCCTGTAAACAAGAGTATCGCACAATGGAATAAAGCCAGATTTGCAAATCTTGACGCATTTGGGCATTTTCATACCAAGTTTGATGGTGGAAATTTTGTGAGCAACGGAGCCCTTATCGGATATTCTGCTTACGCGGTTTCTATCAAAGGTACATACGAGGAGCCATCGCAGCAGATGTTCCTTATCAATCGCGAATACGGCGCAAAGACCGCCGTCATGCCCGTATTCGTGAAAGACCCGGTATTCTAAATGAACCAAGACTTGCTAAATGGAATTTTCGAATTTGTCGGCTCTCTCACTATTTGGGCCAACGTGCGAAAACTCCGCCGGGACAAGGAAGTTAAAGGCACCCACTGGGAGATGATGATTTTCTTTGCCTGTTGGGCAGGATTCAACCTGATTTATTATCCGCACCTGAATCAAATGTGGAGCCTGGCGGGGGCCACTTCCATGTTTGTGTCCGAGTGGGTTTGGGTTGGGCTGGCATGCTACTACACGCTTGGTAGTGACCCGTTGGAGATGGATTTGACGGAATGGGTTGCTGGTATGCCGCCCCAAGAATATTTTGACAACGTAGAAATCGACACTCCTGAGCCAACCGAACACGCCAAGGCAGCGGTAGAACGGTACCACGAAGTTGTTCTGCCTGAACGCGACCGCTCACTAAGCAATCCATACAGTCCCGAATCTATCTTGCTTTTACAGGAGAAATATGGCAAGTAAACTAGAGCTGGCGATTGCAGAAATCAACAAGCGTTTCGGCAAGGGCTCGATTATGGAGCTAAACAATCACGCCGCTGCCGAAGCGATGGATGTCATACCTACAGGAAACAAGAAGATAGACGACCTGACAGGAATCGGCGGGTTTCCTCGTGGAAGAATTGTAGAAATTTTTGGACCAGAGGCAGGAGGAAAGACTACTCTTGCTTTACAAGTTATCGCGCAGGCGCAAAAGTTAGGAGGCGGCGTTGTTTACATTGACGCGGAACACGCTCTTGACGTGTCGTATGCCCAGGCATTGGGCGTGGATACCAGTAAAATGCTTATTAGTCAGCCAGAAAGCGGAGAAGATGGGCTAGAAATCGCTCTAACCATGATTCAGAGCAAAGAAATCATGGTAGTGGTGGTGGACTCTGTTGCAGCTTTGGTGCCTAGACATGAGCTTGAAGGCGACATGGGCGACGCGCAGATGGGATTACAAGCTCGAATGATGGGACAAGCAATGAGAAAAATGACCAAGGCTGTGTCCGATTCTAATTGCTGTTTGATTTTTATCAATCAAGTTCGCGAAAAACTGGGTGTGATGTTTGGAAACCCAGAGACCACGTCGGGAGGTCGCGCGCTCAAGTTTTATGCCAGTTTACGTTTGGACCTGCGCAGAATTGCTCAGAAGAAAAAAGGTGATGTAGTCATAGGTGCAGAAACAAAAATAAAATCCATAAAAAATAAAATGGCCAGTCCGTACCGAGACGTGACAATCTTGTTGACCTATGGAAAAGGTTTCATAGAATAATGTCTGCCAAAAACGAGAAAGGAAATATTTTTGGACGACTGAAGGTTATCTCCCAACAAGACAGCCAACTGTGCAAGAATGGAACAATGGCAATGTGGAAGTGTAGATGCGCCTGCGGGAAGATAAAGGTGGTTCGGGGAACATCCCTTCGAGCAGGAGTAAGCAAAAGTTGTGGATGTCTTAACAGAGAAATAACCACCGCACGCCTCGTAAGGTTAAATTTTATTCACGGAAAAACTGGGACGCCTGAATATCACGCATACCAGCATGCCAAAAGACGATGCACAGCCCCTAAAGATGTGTCGTGGCTCAATTATGGCGGACGTGGAATTGCTTTTCGATTCAAATCTTTTCTGCACTTTTTAAAACATCTTGGCCCGCGACCCACACCCAAGCATTCTTTAGACCGCATCCAAAACAACGGACACTACGAAATTGGGAACGTAAAGTGGTCTACGAAGAAAGAGCAGATGTCTAATCGCCGGGCCTACGCCACATCAAAAAGAATTTGTTGTGCAGATTGCGGGTCCACAAAATTCAAAAGGTTGTCCGAGTAAAATCCAGAGGAGAAAAAATCGTGAAAACCGAGTTGATTTTGCAATCCCTGTTGCCTGAAAGCCCTGCCGAACGTAAGAAGATTCCGCTGGCAAGCGGCGTATTGGACTATTTCACCTCCGCTTTAATTGAAGTCGCCAAGGTTTCTCAAGCGGGCAACGACCAGCACAATCCTGGCGAGCGTCTGCATTGGGCTCGCTCGAAATCGACGGACCAGGATGACACTATCTTGCGACACTTCATAGAGCGTGGTAAATTGGACACAGACGGGCAGCGTCATTCCGCGAAATTGGCGTGGCGCGCGCTGGCATTATTGCAACTAGAATTAGAAGCGGAAGGGGCACCGATGGCGAGAGGGGCGAAGTAGAGGAGATTGCGATGCGTTTTGGAATTGATTGCGATGGCGTGCTCTCACAATTTGGGGGGCGCGTCATCGAGATAGCAAATAAATTGTGGCCTGGTAAGATGCCGCTCGATTATGTGCCCACCAACTGGGATTACACGGACGCGCTGACGAAAGACGAGTGGAAAGAAGTGTGGTTGGAAATCCGAGCGACTTACAAGTTCTGGGTCAACTGCCTCCCGTACCGCGAGAATGTATGGGCCTTGCGCATGTTCATGAATAAACACAAGGACGCGGACGTGTACTTCATCACTTCGCGCGCCGAGACAATCGGTGAATCCGTTCTTGCCCAAACATCAAAATGGCTCGACTGGCAAGACCTGTGGCCGCGCCACGGGCACGCTACGGTCATTCCGGTAGCCGACTCGCAACACAAAGCGGCGGTCATCCAGGCCCTGCAATTGCCGTTCTTTTTGGACGATTACGCGGTCACGGTCGAAGCACTTCAAGCGCTGCCTGATACGAAGACGTACGTGCTGGACCAACCGTGGAATCGTCACGTCGAACTGCCGCGCGTCGCGAGCGTGGCGGAATACCTGAAGATTGTCGAGGGGTCAAATGCTACCATACACCGTCAAGCTGGACGTTAGACCAGGGCTTTACGCCAGACTAACAAAAGAGCAGGGTAGAAAATTGCTCGAACATGGCACAATGAAAACGGCTATCGAGCGCGCGCTGGCTTTGCTGGAATCGAACATGCAGGCGGACCTTCGCGTATTCAAAGCCCGCACTTTCCTTCGTGACGCCCTTCCTAAGTAAAATTTTCGGTTAGTCGATACCCAGGATTTTGTCGAGATTGGCCATTCATCTTTGCCCGCTACCCGCGCAGTCATTGCGACGAACAGTCACGCTGCGCCTATTCGCGGTTGCACTCAGGAGTGGAGTTGTCAAAGGCGGGACTAACCACCTCTGTCGTACCCGTCCGGTTACCCGGCCCGCAGCTTCCACGGCTCCTATGTTCTGTGGTGTCCTGAAGTTCCTCACCTGCTACTATCCTAGCTTTGCAGGCGCGACCAATTAACTAACCGAAATTTTAACCTTTCCGATAAAACGGCGTCGTGAATCCTTCTGCACCGTTGATGAAATCTGGCGACGACGGCGGCGGTTGAGACATGGCCCACCTAAAATCCGCCAGGCTCAGACCGAAATCGTTCTTCCAACGCAGCGCCGCCATTTCGTCGTGAAATCGTCCAAATACTTCGAAGCCCAATCCCACGGCCAACCGGAAGCAATAGAAAAACACGTCGCGGCAGAACGCCTGGACCACGTTTTCGCACAGCTTTCCGCCGTACGTCTTAACGCGACCCCACTTGTGTTTCTTTTTTGCCCGCGAACCGTCTGCTTCCTGCGTCGCGGAGTGCTCGATTCCGTCGTAATAGATTTGCTCCTGAATCCACGGACGACCATCCTGGCCTTTCGCGGTCACTTCTTCGATGGTGCAATTCAAGTAATGCAGGCAACGACCTGAAGGCAGCTTGATACGAATCATGTAGCCGCCACCCTTGATTTTCTTGCGGTCGATTACCAAAACCGCGCCTTCCACAACATCCTTGCACGGCACCCACTTCCAACGTCCGTACTTACCCTGCTGCCCTGTCACATCCTCGCCGTCATCGTCAATCTTGCGGTACGTGACGCGGCCAATTTCAATCGGTTTCCCCGTGCCCAAATCCTTCCAGTATTGTACCACTTCTGGCCAGGCTTTACGCAGAATTTTCACGGCCTTGTGCGCCAGGTCTTTCGGCATTTCGATACCGCAGACATTTCGCGCGTATCCCATCAAGCCGCCCCAAACTTCGTCGCCAAACTCCGTGATGAACAATTCGCCGCCGCCAAGACCGTAGCCCCCGCCAAGCACACCGGGCTTCGAATTTTGACGCTTCTCGTCCTTGCCCGATTTGTACTCAGCTTCGAGCTGCTCGTACGTCATCGGCTCGTACAAATATACACCAAACGAGAGATACGGGCAACGACCCATTTTGAAAACATTCAAAATCGCCGGGCAACGAGCAAGATAGCCGAGGCCGCGATTTTCAATTGCATTCAAATCGCAGACATCCATCTCGTATCCATCAGGAGCCTGGAACGCCATGCGAATCGAGGAGACAACCATCCCGATAACAGATGGATATTCCTTCTGAATGGTGTCGTAGTCCCTCGCCATGATTAGTTCGACGGCGCGGGTAAAATTCTTTTTTACCGTCTTGTCCGGTCGTGGCAAATTTTGCGGTTGCACCCCGCCGCCCGCGTCGCGACCAGTACGTCCGGCTGCTAGGAATCGAAATTGGTAGCGCAGGCGGTCATCTGGGCTCAGCATGTCAAGAATACGCTGCAATTTGGTCCAAGAGCGCTGAGATGCGGCCTGTCGAAGCTTCAATACTTCGCGCGCTTCTGGCGTCAGCTTGGACTGCGGATTGCGCAGTTCCATCTCCACGTAACCTTTCAAAATCGTGCCCCAGGAATATCCACGCTCTTTCAACCAAGGCTTAATCTGCGCATCTGATAGAGGGTTCTCCAACCCCGTGATTTCAATCAGGCGCTCTTTCTTGATGCGCTTGTCTTCTTTTGCTAGCCAGAGCGCGTTCTCCACCATTTGGCGATTAACGGGCATGCCGATATCGTTCATGGCCTGGTCGAGAAACCATTCTTCCCAAATGTCATCGGGCAAGGGGGAAGCATTCAGGCGATACCAGAGGACCGCTTCCGCGTGAACGTCCTGCAACATATATTCCATGAATTTTTCGAACTTTTCGGGGAAGCGCTCAGGCTCATTGAACACACTTTCTTCACCGAAAAGAGTGTAACGCTTCTGACGTTTCGGAACCGAAATGGAGAAAAAGCGAATCAGATCGTCGCCATCCGCTTTGCGGTCTTCGGCGGCCAGCTTCAAGATGTCGCAAACCTTTTCGAGCTTGCCCGGCAGAGATTGAGACAGGGCAAGAATCATCACGTCGCGCCAGCGGCGATAATCGAGCCACAGGCCGAGCACGCGCCAGAAAATATTGCGCTCGAAAGGCACGAACCACGCAATCAATAGATTTTCAGGGTCAAGCAGGAGCGCCATCAACTCTGGGGGCATGTCCTCAGTGCTGCGGCGATTCTTCGGAATCCACTTTTTCTTTTTTCCGTGCAGACCCACTTTCCAGCCGAGCCCCAGCACTTCCGTCGACGGGTGTCGACAGTAAGCGTCCGTGCCTACTTCCTCGATATCAACTTCGGACCTGGTTTCAAAGTCCAGAAATACTTCAGCCAATTAGACTCCTAGTTCGCGGGCTTTTGCAATTGCAGCGTCGTACACTGCCAGAACTTCTCCGTGAGTGCGCGCCGGGGCGTCGTTCCATTCAGAAAGTGAGCCATCCGGCGCAGGCGCGATACCCGCAGCCTCGTGCAAAAAGCCGTAAGCAGGCGTGTGTTGGTAAAAAACATAAGGGTCGAGATTAGATTCCCGCATAGCGCCGCCTGCGCAAAATGCCGCGCCTACAACCACTCCAAATTTGTACAAGTTTTTACGAAAACCGCCTTGACACCAATTTTCCGGCTTCGAAATCAAAGCGCGGGCAACGGTCAATTGATATTCCGCTTCGCCTACTTTAGACATGGTTCCTCCCTAAAGAGATTTTCTGATTTTGGCTACCCAGTAATCCCCAACTTCCTGTCTCGTCGCGCCTTGAGGAAAACGACGGAAAAAGCGAAGTAGACGCACTTCTGGGCCGTCATTGGCTGCGTTCGTGTCCGCGAAGACCTTGTACGGGTCTTGAAGGTCTTTCGCATATCCCCACAAACCGCCCGTTTCCTCCATTGGGGACGCGTTTGCGAGGCCGTACGGCGCGCCCAGGACAGCGGGCATGGAATGCTTACGCGGCGCTCCCGACTTCGGGTTGGACTGCTTCAGACTGCGTTTCGATGGTTTCACTGGTGTTGCCTCCCTCTGACACCATCTTCGCAGAATCTGACGATTCTGTCGATAGTACTTTGGTTTCAGTACCTTCGGGCTCGACGGCGGCGGGCACGTAGCGCGTCACACAGTAGACAATCGCCGGGCGGTTGTCAATATGTGTCGTATGTTTGCCCATTCCGGCGCTGCCTTCTGCTTTCCAGGCATCGTACTGCTCATCCCGCATTTCGCGGTTCGTAAAGCCCAAAATTTCGGTCGCCATGAAATCCTCCAGACAACATTGTACCCTATTTCGGGCCTTTTGTCAAGAGTTAGGACGAGTACTAAGGTGTTCAGGGTATGGCTATCCTCCCCAAGGCATGGTACAACGTAATCATCGAAGTCACCAAACGTGACAAATCTTCCAAAGTGTGCAAAACAGCACAGACGTGGTTATTTGATTTGTGTTATAATGTAATCTGAAGTCAGAACACGCTTCCCTGACGGGCGGCGGTTCGAGGAGGCAGAAATGCTATGGAGAAACAAATGTAATTGGGTTGAATTTCCTTTGTGGTTGCCTGCGGGGGCGCGGGTGCTGCAAATATGGGATGACTTGCGAGCGTGGGATGTTCTGCGTTTGCCGGAAGTTCACAGCGAGCCAAGACGCCAGCCAATGAGCTTCCGTTTTCAGCCCGCAATTGCATCAATAGCCACGGCCTAAAAGCACTATCTGTAAATTTACGAAAGTGACGGAGGTCACATGAACAGCAAAACAGCGGCGTTCATCACAGGGACCCTTCTCCTAGCAACGCTAGGAATGGTCAACCCTGCGATGGCGCAACAGCACGAAGAGCACCAGAACAAGCAGGAGCAACACAATCAGAAGGCTGCTCAGAAAACACAGCAGCATAATGATAAGGTTCAGCAACACAACGTCAAGCAGGAACAGCGCGGGCAGGAGGGGCTCTATCAAGAGCGCGGACGCGGTAGACTGTCCACCCGCAATGACCGCCGTATTCCTGAAGACCGTTTTCGTGAGGGCTTTGGACGCGACCACTATTTCCACGTAAACGAAGGCGAATTCCGCTCAGGGCGTTTCGAGTTCGGCGGATTCGGGTTCGGTTTTGTGGACCCGTGGCCAGTGTACTGGGGATTTGACGACGACGTTTATGTTGACTACGTTGACGACGAGTACTTCATGTTTAACCCGCGTTTTCCGGGCGAACGCATCGAAGTCGTAATCCAGTAAGAACTGAGGCGGGGGCCTATGAATAGGGCGGTTGACACCAGTCAGCCGCCCTTTTTTTATGCTTGACTTTGGTACCAACTTTATGGTACAATGGTTGAATGAAATGGGATGAGTTAGACACTACCTATCTGAGAAGCCTTGTCATCGCTGGCGGCGGGGTGTGGGTTGGCGTTCAAGAAGCCGTCGACCCAGATAACACTCTGGTGCTGTTTAACAGCCCCTTTCACAAGTCCACCCTAGCCGTGCCCCTAAAGAGCATAACTGTGGATGCCGTCCAAAACAAGATTCAAGCCAGCAACAAAACCTTCGTTCCGCCTCTCGCATCTCACCCCGACTTCGCGCCATTCATTCGCAAACTTCGTGAACTAATTGATGAATTCGAAAAAATATCAGAGGAGACAAAATAATGTTTGAACATTCAGTAGAAGTGAACAAACTTTTCGACGCGCTCTACGATGCCCAGCTCGAATTTCCCAATGTGAAGAAAGACGCGAAGAACCCGCACTTCAGTTCGCGCTACGTCACTCTCGACCAGGCGAAGGAAGAGTTGGAGCCGATTTTGCGCAAGCACAATTTGGGTGTTTCTCAGCCTGCGGCGGGAGATGGCAATGGAACAGGCTGCACTACCATCCTGTTTCTCAAGGGCACCGGGCAGTGGATTGCCGAAACTTTGCTTCTTCCATCAAGTGGACCTGGCAAGGAATCTCCGACCAACGCGCAAACCGGAACGGCGGCAGTGACGTATTCGCGCCGCACGGCGTATCTGGCTATTCTGGGAGTTGTTGCAGATAACGACGATGACGGAAACAGCGCGGTGCGCGGCTCGTCTAAACCTGCCCAGAAAGCGTCTCCCGCAAAGGCTCAGACTGTGGGTAAGCCAGCGACTGCGGAAAAAGGCCCTGAAAAGGCGTCAATCCCAAACGGAAATTCTGCCACCGTTGCGGCTGGCAAGAATGTGACTGCATCGACTGGGGCTACAACCAAGGCAACAGTTGAAAGTGATGCTGCCGAGCCTGCTGGCGATGCGCGCGAAGCGACAAAGGCCGAGGTGGACGATTTTCGCAAGCGCTACGCGAAAACAGTGACGATTTTGACGGAAAATAAATTGGAAGCTTCGAAGGGCCTGCCGCAAACCAAGAAGTTTTTGAATTTCATGCTTTCGATTACGAAGGCAGAAAAGGCTGAGCACCAGAGCTTCGAAGCGTGGACGAATTTCTTCAAGCGCATCGACGCGAAGTTGGCATCACCGGAAGGAATCACTCAGTTGGTCGAATTGGTTGAGAACGCGAACAAGAAATAGAATGCCAAAAATGTTAGATAGGAAACGTGAAATGGTCCACAGCTTCAGAACAAAATTCAAATCGCCGCAAATCGGCGCAGGGAGCAACACAAAATGAATAACGTTACTTTTGCTGGACGAGCAGGAGGACCCGCCGTAGTTCGAAAAATTAAGGGTGGGGATTCGGTAGCCAATTTTTCTTTGGCCGTAGACCGATTCAAAAAAGAAGACGGTCCTCTTTGGGTTAAAGTGACTCTTTGGGCAAAACAAGCAGACGCTCTTGCCCAGTACATCACCAAGGGCAAGCAGCTAGTTGTTTCGGGTTCGGCGGATTTGCAGTCGTATGAAACCAAAGACGGCGAAACCCGCACTGACCTGGTGGTGCGCGCGATTAGCGTCACTCTCATGGGTGGCGGCGAAGCGGCGGCAGAAGATGCCCAGGAAACGGAACAGAACGAAGAACAGGAAGTCGCGGACGAAGACATCCCCTTCTAGTCCCTTGCGGGGAACGAGAGCCCGTTGCGTTAAAAGCGCAGCTCTTGCGAGCGGGCTCTCGTAAAATTTTTGAGGAGAACGAAGTGGCAAAGAAAAAACTGAAGAAACGAAAATATCGCCGCATTATCACGGACGCCGAAGCCCAAAAGAGATTGGGCAAAATTTTATCGTTTTCAACTCTAAAAGAATTGGACGATGCGTTCCCGTCTCCGAAACCGCAAACGGTGGCCGATGCTTGGGACGCCATGAAGGAAGCGAACGAGCTTCCGGCGAATTACCAAGGCATGACGGAAAATCCGTTCAGGAAAGCACCTGTAACGGAGCCCGAAACAACGGAAATTTCCCTCGATGGGGTCGTGATTGAGGGTAAAAAAGAAGCTCAAGAAAAAGTTTTCTATACGCGCATTTTGAACAAAGAGAGTTGCCCGCACAAAAGAAATAATGGAAGTTCGCACATCAGTTGGATGGGGCATAGCAACAAAATCATCAAAGGTGTTTGTGGCTCATGCTTCTCTCCGTTCGACACAAGAGATGCCAAAGACCTTCTTTTGTTCTTGTCCGACCCCAGAGCCGCGAGAACAATGGGCATCGCCGGAACATACAACGACCGTCCAGACGCCGCTCTGTGGGCTGTTGACCCCGTCAGCATCAAGGGCATGCCAACTTACCCATTGACTTTGACCTGGAAACAGCGTATAGTGAATGCCTGGAATCGATTCACTCGCTGGTTCATAGACTTGATGAATTCGGAGGTGTAAATATATGTACTGCCCGCATCTGTCGGAAAAGGGAAAGTCCGCCGTAGCCTGGGGCACCTTTGATGAAGGCACCGTTGGCATATGTCTTCGTTGCATGCTGCGATTCAGCCGATTTTCTGTATGGAAGAAAAACTGGAGGTTCTAGTGCAATACGAAATCGAGATGTATTTCGGCGGCGGCGAAAACTCGGAAGTGCCGGAATCGATGACCCTGACGACTGTCGAATTTGGCACCGTTACGGAACTGACCGTCCATGCCTACCGCGAATTGAAGCGCCTGGGCGCAACCGGAGTGTCCTTTGGACCTGTCGTACCGCGAAACAGCGACGGCACCGTTGCCCATCAAAAAACGAGTTACTGATGAATGAAGGAATCTCAAATCCGAGCTACAAAGGCGACCAAGCCAAATATGGAGCCGTTCACGCTTGGGTGCGAAGACGAAAGACAAAGCCAGAATTTTGCGAAGGCTGCGGGCTTGTTTCTCCCCGCGATTTAGCAAACAAATCAGGAAAATATTTACGAGATTTATCAGATTGGGACTATCTGTGTCGTCGGTGTCATATGAATTCTGATGGAAGAAGCAGCAGGTTGATTGAATCCGGGAAATCAAGGAAAATTCCTGACCGCATCTGTGCTCACTGCGGTGCGGATTTTCACCCAACACGGAAAGACTCTTTGTTTTGTAGCAGAAAATGCTATTTTTCAGCGGGCGGAAGATACAACACGAAAAGGAGAGAAGCGTGAAGTTTTTCTTGGTCAGTGATACCCACTTTAATCACCAAAACATCGCGACGTATTGTCAGCGTCCTTCGAATTTCACCGAAGTTCTAATCAAGAACTGGAACCTGCGCGTGAAGCCGGAAGACACTGTCATCCATTTGGGAGACGTGGCCATCGGAAAAAAGTCCGAATGGATTATGCCATCTTTGCCCGGCAGAAAAATTCTGATTCGCGGCAATCACGACCGCTCGCAGTCGGTAAGCTGGTGGGCAGATAAAGGTTTTGATTTTGCGTGCGACTCTCTCCTATTTCGCGGTGTCTGGCTTACGCATGAGCCCGCTCAATCGCTTCCTGAGGGAGCAACTTTGAACATCCACGGCCATTTGCACAACATCTGGACTGGATTCGCAAAGAACGCGGGAGCGGAGTGCGCGGCAACCGCTGAAGGCCGTTTGCGCAACCCGTGGCAGCGACTCTTCGCCGTCGAATACACGAATTACTGCCCCATCGAATTCGATGAATTCGTATCCAAGCCCGACAAGTATCAGGCGCGTGGACCGCGCAAAAATGACATTAAACCTTGACCAGCAAGCGGTGGTAGAAGCGACCGAAGGTGAAATCGCACTGCTTGCGGGCCCAGGCTCGGGAAAAACCCGCGTTTTGATTGCCCGATACCAACGCCTTCTGAAGATGGGCGTATCGAAGAAAGATATATTGGCGGTCACTTTTACGAAAGAATCGGCGGGCGTGATGGAATCGCGGGCAGGGACGGCTGGCAATTTCATGACGTTTCACTCCTACGGATATTCTGTCATTGCCGCAGAGCGTGGTCGCCCGCCATTCGAGCCCGAATTGCGCCATCGTCTACTTGCTGGACTCAGCAAGAGAATGGGCGTGGACTACAAGGGGCTGGCTGCATATATTTCGCACAAGAGGCATGCGGGAATCGCGCCACTGGCGGCGATCGAAGAGGCTCCACGAAGCGAATACAAAATCTCTCAGGCTTATCATGCCTACGAGACCGAGCGACTTCGCGCAGGATGGATAGGGTTTGATGACATGATTTGCGATGCCGTAGCCTTGCTCGAAAATCGCGAAGTGCGCGCCCGTCACCAATGGCGATATGTCATGGCTGACGAAATGCAGGACACGGACCCGCTACAAGTGCGCCTGCTGCGCCTGATTTCGATGGAGTATCGCAACGTGCTGGCCGTGGGCGACCCCGGACAAGCAATTTACGCATTTCGCGGCGCGTCACCGGAAATCCTGACCAACTTCACCAAATTTTTTGACCAAGGTCGCTATATGTACTTGGGCATGGGATACCGCTCGACTCAGACCATCACAGATTACGTTCGCAAACACTACCCACTGGATATTTCGCTGAAGGAGCAAATTCGTGCTGCTCGAACTGAAAAAGGTGTTGCTATCGATTTTCAAATGTTCAACGGAGACATGGCTGAGAGTGAATCTGCTGTTATATCAGCTAATCGCGCTCCTGTTGATTCCGCGATTCTCTCTCGCACCAATCGTGGCCTTGCTTTTGCTGAGTCTTACTGTCGTCGCAATAGCATTGCATATACTCTCCTGGGTAAGTCGGGCTTCTTCAAAAAACCTGAAGTCATAAAGGCCGTGGACAAATTGAAGCCGTACCGCAGTCTCTCTGTTGCCCAGGCGTTTTCTATTGTCATGCCTGCGATTGAAAATTTCTACCGTGTCGAGGATTCGACACCGGAAGACAATGTGGCTCTGGAGAACGTGAAGACGTTACGCGAAATCGCAAACGATTTTCCCAACACTGAAGAGTTTGTCGATTTTGCGAACAAAGCGGCGCACGCCAAGCGTCAGAAAAAAGGAATCACTCTTTCTACGGTCCACCAGGCCAAGGGCTGCGAATGGGCCAATGTGTATGTCATCGGCGTGTCGCATGGAATGATGCCACACAAGAACGCGCTTGAAGTTGAGGGCGGACTACTGGAGGAAGCGCGCGTATTCATGGTCGCGGTATCGCGCCCCAAGGATTATTTGCGCATCTCGTTCACAGGCATGCCGGGCTCGTTCTTGCGTCTGGACCTGAGCGTCGAAGATATCGTACGATTGCAGAACGAAGCTGGCACAAGAACGCGGCCCGTCGAGCCGACACAGGGAGGCCTATTTTAATATGTGCGAACACTGCGTTGAGGTAGGAAGAAGAATGGAAATAGTAGAAAAAATTTGGAGGGAAATCAAAATTTTTGCAGCGATGTCTGCTGATTTTTCTGGTAGCGATTTTTACAAAAAGAAAGGATGGCCGCACCCGTTTGTTGGTTCTGCGTCTAACGAACAAATCGGATATATCGCGCAGTTGCAAGCGCGTCTAAAAGAAGAAGGAAAACGAACCATCCTTCCGACTTTTGAAGATTTAATCGAAGAATTTGGCGATAGCAAGGAAGACGCGCACTTAGAAATTGAGGGTTTATTGAGCGAATTGGGCTGGCGCGCGCCAGATACTTATTGGCAACCGCCCATGCCAAAAGAAAAACTGAGAGACAGACTTTTGTGTAAGACTCGACTTGGGGAGACTATTTCCTAATGGCTAAAAAAGAGATGGAGCTAGAAGAACCAATCAAATTTTACAATGGCACCGAAACGCTTCAGTTCGACCGCGCCAACTGGACTTGGTATCGCCACGTAGATGGCGGGCTCGCGCCATTGGCGGGCGTCACGTCCGTGCTGCATGTCATCGACAAAAGTTTGTATCTTGTACCTTGGGCAGCGAAGATGGGATATCTCGCCCTGCTGCGCACAATGCCGCGCACCGAGGATGCGGAAGGCCACGTTTTCACGGACTCTATTCCGTGGGGAGACTTCGACGCTCTTGCCCAGAAAGCAAAGGGCGCGCACAAGGAAAAGCTAGAAGATGCGGGAGACGTTGGCGGGCTGGCGCACAAGTGGATTGAAAACTCCATCAAGCACGCCATCCAGCATAACGATGGCATCGTAGACGATTTGGACGTGATGGCTCCCACGGACGAGCGCGCGGTAAATTGCGGACTGGGGGCTCTTGACTGGATGAAGAAACATAACGTGCGATTTCTGACGACGGAACGCCCGATTTACTCTCGCAAGTACGGATACGCCGGAACGGCGGACGGCACCGCGCTTGTGGATTCGTGCGACGACCCAAAATGCTGCCCATCTATTTTTCAAGATGAACTTTCGCTGATTGACTGGAAATCAAGCAACCAACTGAGCGTGGATTATCTTTTGCAAACGGCGGCCTATTTATTCGCTCTGCATGAGGAAGACTCCACACTCCGCATCGAATCTCGTTGGATTCTGCGCCTGTCCAAAGACGCGGAGAAGGGCAAACTTTTCGAAGCGTGGTACGAACGTGAGTGGGAACAGGACTTTCAATGCTATTTGGCTGCCAAGGATTTGCAAGGGCAGTTCAAGGCTGTCACCAAGCGGATGGCGGACGCGTCGAAGCTGAAGACTTTTAACAAGCGGGCCGAGAAAAAGCTGACGAAGGAAGAGGAGAAGGAACGCAAGGCCAAAATGCGGCTTGCGAAAAGAACCGCTTCCGTGGTATAATGGAGGGACAATGCCAGACCAAAATGAATTCGCTCGCAAACTTGGCCCGCAAATCGCCGCACTTGTGACCGCCTGTGAAAGCCTGGGGTTCAACATCACCGGGTTTATCTCTAACCTGAATGCCGAAGACGTGATTCGCTTCGGGAACATCGAGCATGTCCAAGGTGTTGACTTCGTCCGCCTGAATGCATCCTTGGCGTGGCTATGCGCAATGGCGGCGTCCCAGGGCGCGGAGGTGAGTTTTCAGCAGCCGCTAGGCACTTCGGGCCAAGACCCCCTTGAAATCGCTGACAAGATGGCAATGGCGGCGATTATCACCCCTTCCAGCGAGGTACCTGAACGCATTTTGACCCTAGCGCGGGAATACACAGACCTTCGGAGCGCAAAGAATGCCTAATATGACAAAATACGGCTCACCCACAACATACAACGGAATCAAATACAGGTCGAAATTGGAGGCGCGCTGGGCGGCTTTCTTTACGACTTTGGGTATCGAATTTGATTACGAGCCAGAAGGCTTCAAGTTTTCAGGCCAATACAAACCCAATGGATACGGAAGCCCATCTCTATCCTATCGACCGGATTTCTTTCTCCCAAAACTGAATGTGTGGGCAGAAGTAAAACCGACTGCGCCTACTATGGAAGAAACCGCAAAAGTGACAAGACTGAGCGCGGAAACAGAACAGTCCGTGTTCTTCTTGATTGGTCCACCTAAAAATGATATGGGACAAGTGTGGAGATTCGACCCCAGTTTTGATAGCGATGAATTTGTTTTTGCCTATTGCGACACCTGCAACATAGCGGCACCTGCATGGTGCGGAGAGTTGATTTGCCAGTGCGATAGTTTTTCTGGTGGAGCAAACTCTATGAAAATCAAGAAAGCGGTCGAAGCCTCGATGCGAATCCAAGACGATTGGAAACGCCCGGAAGGAAAATAAATGGCGGACCTAACTCGATTTGATTTTCACGCGCTACGTTTTATGAAATCTCTGGATGTCATGGCCATGACCACAGAAGAGGTGGGGTCTTACATACTTCTGCTATGCGAATCATGGCTGGTGGGAGATGCATGCACCTTGCCTGATGACCCAATTCTATTGGCCAGACTCGCTAGAATTCCACAGGTATCTGACAGAGTATTGTTGAAATTCCCAATAACGGAAACGGAATGGGGTTCACGCCGACGTAACCCAACACTGTTTAGTGAATGGAGAGCTGCCGAAGAAAGGTCACTAAGCGCGGCTTTGAGAGGGAAAAAAGGGAACGAAGTTCGCTATAGCGACAAGCCAGCTTCGCAACAGCCTCGCTACAGCGAGACCAAAGCGACAGCTAACGGCTCGCCCAATCCAATCCAAGCCGTACCAAGCCAAAACCAAGTCAAGCCAATTAAGGAAAAACCATGAGAATCACAGATATGCTATTCAAAGCAGCGGGCAAGGAATTAGAATGGTTTGGACCCAAGAGACTTT
>Ga0302307_10001122_pt1 | contig 16941 bp, 11 predicted proteins | sample III_Palsa_E3_2_FD_200530 | JGI IMG/M metagenome (GOLD analysis project Ga0302307, IMG submission 200530) | Peat permafrost microbial communities from Stordalen Mire near Abisko, Sweden - III_Palsa_E3_2 | ecosystem: Environmental > Terrestrial > Soil > Palsa > Peat permafrost | place: Sweden... | reverse complement strand
AGATCGGTGAGGAAGCCGTGCCAGGCATCGGCGGACTCGCCCGTGCCGGGGGCCAGGCCGATGAAGGCGGGCTTGCCGCTGGTGGTGATGCCCCAGGCGGCCAGCACCGGCTCGGCCGGCGAGCCGGGGTGCATCCGGAAGAAGCTGGCGTCCAGGAACAGGTAGTCCAGCGTCACCTCCTCCAGTCGGCGCAGCGCCCAGGCCTCATACTCGCCCTTGATGGCCTGGCAGACCGACGACACGGTGGACTTGGAGATCGCGGCCTGATCCCCCAGCGCGTCGGCCAAGGTGGCCTCCACGTCCCGTACCGACAGGCCGCGCACGAAGGACGCGATCACCAGCGATTCGAGAGCGTTCGTCTTGGTGACGTGCGCGCCGAACAGCCGGGAGGCGAACGCCCCGATGGTGCCGCGCAGCTTCGGCCGGGCCAGCTTGACCGGCCCGGCGGTCGTCTTCACGGTCACCTCCCGGTAGCCGTTCCGGGACCCCGGGCGGGCATCCTCGCAGGCCGCGGCCCGCTGGTAGCGGTCCCGTCCCAGGAACTCGGTGACCTCGGCCTCCAAGGCGGCCTGCATCAGCAGCTGCGCCCCGAGCCGGGCCACCTCCTCCAAGATCTCTGGCAGCGGACGGTCAGCAGCGAACAGCTCGTCGATGTGGCGGTGGATACGGTCGGTAGGCGATACTCGAACAGGCACGGGTGTAGGTCCCTTCCTTCGATGAGTTGGTAGCTCTTGAAGGGGAACCTACGCCCGTCGTCTTATTTACACCGGATCTTGGACGCGACCTCGCGCCGCCAGGCGTCCACCAGGCCGAGAACCCACCGATTCTCGTAGATCACAACGGCGGCGACACTGCCAGGCTGCATCGCTGCGGAGATCTCGCCGACGTCTGAGTCATCGAGCAAGCCCGACGATGCCCCGGCCCAGGCAGTCAAGTCGACACCGTCGGGAACGGCGAACTCCCAGACGTCAACCTTCTTGCTCTTGCCGTCAGCGTCCTTGACGATGAACTCCATGTCCAGGATTTCGACGACGCCCCGGTCGGCCAGAGAAAGCAGCTGCTCAAAGCCCGAAGCGGTGAGCCGACCGGCCGGAAACTCGATCGCGAGGAAATCGACCGGCCCCAGCTCGTGGTCTGATCCCGGCTGGGCTGCTGCCGTCATACCGCACTCCCTCCCGGAAATCTCCGCTGGGCCCGCTGCGGGACAAATCTAACAGTCTAGCCAGTGACCAGGAACCCTTGCCGGTCCGGCTTCTGCCGTTCTGCCGTATCCATGAGCCAGCCCTGCGGACATAGAACACCGTCTGAAGGACCTCGCGAACCGGATTGTCGAACGGGCCGACATCCGACTGCAGGCTTCGGCTCCACGAACCACGTTCTGACCGAGACCGGCCTGAAGGATCCGCTGCTGCGGGCCGTTCATCTGGAAGCGCCGTCATCGTGAGCCGCCCCAGTGACTACCGGCTCATCATCCCCGAGGGCTGGTTCCGATCGACCTGGAGCTGGGCACCCGCGGGAAGCGATCGCCCCGCACGGCCGCGAAATCGCAAAGACGAGTCTTCCTTGGGAAATCGGTCCACGAACGTGGTGCTCGTGTTGCGCCGGGCCGGTCACCCGCTGACCGCGATTGATTACATGCAGGTCTTCGAGGACCACAAGAACGATCTCCGACGCTGAGCACGCCCCTGGCACGAGGGACCTGCACCGAGCGCACGTCAAGGAAGTCGTCATGTACCACATGGCCCGGGTGGCGCGGGAGGCCTTGTGGGGCAGATGGGAACTGACCTCACATCGCACGGCAACGACCCGCTGACTGACCTGACTGCGATCCTGGACCAGGACATGGCCATGGTCGCCCGGTACGAAGCCGTCTCGGAGCAGCAAGGCGACCTGGGTGGCAATGGCCCGCGCCGTCAACGACGCCTACCGCGCCGAGCGGGACGCCGCCAGCCGGCGCGTGGAACTGATGATCAAGTCCGGCGTTGCCGCCAAGCTGCTCGCGCTGCACGAGGAACAGGCCCGCGCGGCGGCGTCCGCCAAGGGAGACCATCAAGCGCGCTGCGGTGATCACCGCAGTCGGCACCTTCATCGGCGCTGCCAGTACCGCCCTGATGGCAATCACGCCGTATGTTCACCCCGCTCCCGCACCCGTCGTTAACGTCACCGTCCAGCCGCTGGTCTCGCCGCCGGACTGCCGGGAAGGGAGCCAGCACCGGCGGACGGGCCGCCTGCCCCCAGCCCAGCGGCACGTCCGCCGGCTGGAACAACGGCCGCAGCCGCGCGACCCGCTCGAGGGACACCGTCTTGCCGCGTGCCCACCCAACCCGCTCCATGATCACCGACGTCGGCATCTCCGGGAACTCCGCCAGAAGAGCCCGGACCTGCGGCTCGAACCCATCCACAGCCGAACCCGCGCCGCCCGCACATACCTAGGCGGCTCATGGCTGGTCACAGCCTTCTTCACCGCGTTCCGCGAGATCTCCAGCCTCCGGGCGATCGCCCGGATCGCCATCCCCTCAGCCCGGTGCAGCCTGCAGATCTCCGCCCAGTCCTCCACTTTCAGCACCCCTCGATCGTTCAGGGGCGGGTCAAAATTCACCTGGAACCACAGGACCAGTTTTTCAGCCAGCACCGACATCGAAAAAGTCCTGACGAAACACGCCTTCGGTAATTGAGTCACGTACGTTCCGATCTGTAACTTTTGGGGCAACCGAGGAATCTGGAGAGGAATTGACGGCACGGGGAACTCGCGTTTCCGCCGCGGTGCGACGCCGCTACTTCTCGCTCAGCGCCGCTTCAGGAATGGGATTGGTGTTTGCTCTCGCAGTCGCCGTAGGTCCGGGATCGTCTCGGCATTCCGTCGCGCACGGCACGGCCTCGCCGGGCGTGACCGCACCGGCCACAGCCGGGACCGTCCCGGCGCAAGACAGCGCGTCGGCGAAACTGGCCGCGGAAACCACCGCAGCGGCGAATCCGGTCGCCGATGCCCTGGGCTCGGCGCGGCAGCCGTCCTGGAGCGCGAAGCCCCGGGTCGTGCGTTACCTCGGCTACCAGTTCCAGGTGCCGAGCTCCTGGCCGGTCTACAACCTGGCCACCGATCCCTCGAAGTGCGTCCTATTCAGCACCCATGCGGTCTACCTGGGCACACCGGGCAGCGACCAGAACTGCCCGGCGTCCGCCGTTGGCCGCACCGAGGCACTGCTCATCCAGCTGGCCAGCTCAGCCAGCATGTCGGCCTCGGCCATCGTCGTGGGCGGTGGGAGGGCCGCCCTGTCCGAAGACGCTCCGCTGCCCGCCTTCGCGACGGCCACCACCCACATGTTCCAGGTCGAAATACCGAAAGCCGGCGTGCTCGTCACGGCCACTTACGGCACGAACGAGGCAGGGCTGCGCTCCATACTGGCTGGTGCGACGATCACCGGCCAGACCGCTGCATCCGGCACCAGCTCCCATGTGTCCGGCTCCGGGTCGTCCAGCTCCGATTCGTCCGGCTCCGGCTCATCCAGCTCCGCCGCGCTGGGCGGGTCAGCAGCGCCGACAGCGTCTCCTGCTGCGAGCCAGTCGCTGATGACGGCCGGCGCGACGTCCAGCGCGGCAACGTCGTCAGCGCAAACCTCCCAGTTGACGTCCATGGTCGGCAGCGGCGTCGGGCTGGACACCTGCACGGCCCCGTCGACGTCGACCATGACCAAATGGCTGGCGTCACCGTACCGGGTGATCGGCACCTACCTGGGCGGGATGAACTGGGCCTGCAGTTACGGGAACTTTTCCGCTTCCTGGGTGAGTCAGGCGGCCGCCCAGGGCTGGCGGTTCGCGCCGCTCTGGGTCGGCAGGCAAGCCCCCTGCTCGACCATCCCGGGGGTCACCGTCATCAATGCGTCGCAGGCCGCCGCCGAGGGAGAGTCAGAAGCCAGGGCCGCGGTCGGCTCGGCCAAGAAATTCGGGTTCGGTAAAGGTGCCCCGATCTACTTCGACATGGAGGGTTACAACTCCACTGGCAGCTGCAGCAGCGCGGTGGTGAACTTCCTCGGCGGGTGGACCCGGGAGCTGCACGTGTATGGCTACGTCTCGGGGGTCTACTCCAGCGCCGCTTCTGGGATCAATGACCTGGTGGCCGCCTACGGGAGCAGCGGATCTTCGCGCCCGGACGATATCTGGTTCGCCGACTGGACTGGCAAGCCGGTGCTTACCGACTCGTACGTGCCGAGCACCTACTGGTCAAACCATCAGCGGCTGCACCAGTACTCCGGGCCGCACGACGAGAAGTGGGGCGGCGCCACATTGAACATCGACTCGGACGCTGCCGACGGACTGGTCGTCGGTCAGTCGTCCGTGCCGGACTCCGCCGGGCCCGCCGAGAGCGCTACGCCGTCCGAGCTGACCGCTGCGCCGGGCAGCACGGCTAAGGTCACGCTGACCTTGAACGGCCTGCCGGAAACGTCGATCGATGTGCAGTGGCAGGTGGACGTGCCGCGGGGCATGTCGGCGGCGCCCAGTTCCGGAGCCGTCGACCTGACGGCGGGGGGCGTCTACTCGGCAACGGTGTCCCTGACGCCTGCCACGTCGCTCGCTCCGGGGCGGTACCTCGTGCCGATCACCGTATCCTCCAGTTCCCAAACCATTGCCGAAGCGTACGTCCTGGCGACCGTGGTGCGCTCCGGAGGGTCGCTGCCGACTCACTCTCCGCTCGTTTTGTACGCGGCGGACAAAGGCGACATGGCGATCGCGGCCCAGATCGCCCGCAGCCTGGCGCTGCCAGCCAGCAATGTGACCGGCAAATTCAAACAGGCATGGAAGGACACGGCCGGTAACAAGGACCTCGTGATCGCCGTCGGGGAGCCCGCTGCCAACGCGCTCTACTTCAACGCCTGTGGCTGGACGGATCCGGCGGGCTGGCCCGCTGGTTCCACCCCCTTCTACTATCCGGGCTATCCGCTGCGGAGCCCGCCAGGCCGGAACTACTTCGAACTGGCGAGCACGCCTACCACGGCGGGGACCACGCAGCTGACGACTCAGCTCACCCAGTACGCGCTGACCGGGACGCTGCCGAGCTACGGGAGTCAACTGGTCGCGCCTACCCCGCCCGCACTCAGCTGCGAAGGGTCAGCGAACGTCCCGGTGCCGTGACCGCGGAGCGAGCCTAGGCGGATCCGCGGCGGCCGGTACTGGCTCGAATCTCGCTATGACGCCAGGACCGCGCCGCACCTTTGCCGCCTGCGGGCCGTACAAGGCAGTTTCGCGCAGCGTCAGGATGTCGATCTCCAGGGACATGAAGTCATCGCTGATCTTCGTTGACATAGGGGAGCTCCTCTCCCGCCCGATGCAGCCGCGGGGAGCCAGGAACGGGAGCCAACGCAGGCCGGCTCGCTCAGACTGCCCGCGCCGCCGTTAGGGCGTTGTTGCAGGTGAGAGGCTCCCCGGCCGACTCAGTCCGACCGGGCCAGACGGTCCGTTCGTGGCTGGGGGTCAAGGGGTCGCGGGTTCAAATCCCGCCGTCCCGACTGTTCAGAGTGGTTTTTCGGCCTAGGTTTCGGGAGCCAATTGGGGAGCCAATGGTTTCCCGGAGCAGGGGCAGGCCAGCTCGGCTGCGTTCGCCTTCAGGATGCGGTTCACGGCGGTGGCGTTATCGGACGCGGGATCAGCCGTCGTTCGGCTCTCTTATGATTCTTGGTGTGCCTGATTTAACGGTCTGGTTCCACCCGCCACGCGGATGGGCCGATAGCATCCATGTTCACCTCTGGGACACCCACCCTCGGAAGGCCGCCACGGGCTGGCCGGGAGTCCCGATGCACGCGCACGGGGACGGCTGGTATGTCTACCGCATCGAGGGCGTGGACACCGCAAGCCTGGTGTTCCACGACCAGCACGGGCAGCAGACGGCCGACCTGCGCCGGGAGCGGGACGGCTGGATGGATCGCGATGGCCAGTGGCAGGACGCCGACCCCCGAACCGCTGGCACCGCCGCGGCGTCCGGCACGGCACCCGCGGCGGCAGGGGCACCCGCCCCGCAAGCCCCGCCGTCCGTGGTGGACTTCCGTGAGGAGACCATCTACTTCCTCATCACCACCCGGTTCTACGACGGTGATCCGGCGAACAACTTCTACTGCCGAGACCGGATCGCCTTCGACCCCAGCGGCCGTCCGACGGACCCGCACTGGCGGGGCGACTTCAAAGGGCTGATCGAGCAACTGGACTACCTCAAGGACCTGGGCTTCACCGCTATCTGGATCACCCCGCCGATCGAGAACCGCAGCGGGCTGGACTATCACGGTTACCACGGCTACGACTGGACCCGGATCGATCCCCGGCTGGAGTCGCCGGACGCGACCTACCAGCACCTCATCGACGCGGCGCACGAGCGAGGCATCAAGATCATTCAGGACGTCGTCGTCAACCATTCCTGCCAGTACGGGATCCGGGGCAAGGTCTGGATCGACCACCTGCCCATCAAGTACTACGTTCCGCAGGGGTCCCGGCAGGGCGAGGTGAACCACGGGCCCTATCAGGGCAACCTCGGCAACTACGCCTGGCCCAACCGAGACGACCTGGACAACCCGGTGGCGCCGCAGTGGTACTGGGAAAGGCACGCGCGCGACCCGGAGGGCCGCGAACCCCTGATCGATCCGCGGACCGGCCAGACCGTCCCCGAATCCGGGTACGACCCCGGCCGGTTCTTCGGGGTGGACCCCGGCCGGCTCGACCCGCAGTGGTACCACCAGGACGGTTTCATCGCGGGCGGCGACTGGGAAAGCGCATATCCGCTGCAGCACAAGCACATCGCGGGCGACTGCATCGACCTGGCGACCGAGCGCGGATGCGTCAAGGACTACCTGATCACCGCGATCAACCGCTATCTCGACATGGGCGTCGACGCGTTGCGGATCGACACCGTCAAGCATGTGGAGCGGGGGAACCTGCTCGAGTACGTCAACGCCTGGAAGGCCCACAAGCCGGGCCTGTTCGTCTTCGGGGAGAACCTGGTCAAGGGCTACGGATGGGGAGACATGGGCGGCGGCGACAACGGCCCGTCCCCGATCCGGCCCTGGTGGTACACCCGGCTCGGCGACGACCCGCGCAATCCCCGTTCCGGCGCCGACTCCGGCTTCGCGGTGCTCGACTTCGGGTTGTTCTCCTCGTTCAGGGACAACCTGAGCCGGGGCACCTTCAGCGGTCTCGCGCAGGCGATGTCGATGGACTGGATCTACGGTGACCCGACCACGCTCATCACGTTTCTGCAGAACCACGACGTCGGCCCGGACAACGACTTCAAGTACCGATTCAAGGGCGAACAGTGGATGGCAGCGGCCGCCTACAACGTGCTCTGGACGGTCCGCGGCATCCCTTGTCTCTACTACGGCGAGGAGATCGAGTTCATGAAGGGCGCTCCGCAGGACGTCGAGGGCGAGCGGGACACCCTGGCCCGGACCGGGCGGGCCTACTTCGGAGACCACCTGACCCCCGAACGAATCGGCGAGACCCGGGCGCACCCGCTCTACGAGCACATCAAGCGCCTCAACCAGATCCGCCGAGCGCTCCCCGCCCTGCAAAAGGCACCCATGAGCCATCTGAACGAGTGGGGCAGCGGGCTAAGCTTCGTGCGCGACCACGATGGCGGGCGCAGCTACGTCGTCGTCGGCCTCGCGATCGGCACCAACCAGACCATCATTGTGCGGGGTGTACTCAACGGCACCTACCGCGATGCCGTCACCGGCCGGGAGATCGTGGTCCAAGACGGAACGCTGGCGTTCGACGTCCGGGGCAGTTCGGCCGGCGTCTACGTGCTGGACGGGCCGGGCCGGATCGGCGTGGACGGCGTCTATCTGCGCTGAGGCTCGCGGTCCCTGTTCCCTCCCGGAGGCGCTCAGCGTCGCCGGCCAGCCGGGCCCAGGCAGCGACCGACTGTACGTTGAGCCGTCCGTCAAGCCACTCGGGCTATGGCGCGCTGGCTGCGGCCGCTTTGTGCCGGGCACGGACGGTCTGCTCCAGGGTCGGCGCAACTGTGAGTTCCGGCGGTGCCTCATTTACCAGTGGTGGTGCACCCTGGTACTGAGGCCCAGGCCCCGCGTCACATGCCCGGGTACCACGCCCAGTGCGAATCAGCATCATCATCAGCTCAAACGAGCCAGCCAGCGCCAGGGCGCGCCGCGCATTGAGCGGGTGCAGGTCGTGTGCGCCTCCCGGCGCGGGTCGCGGGACATCGAGCACACCGGTCTGGCGCACGACGACGCCGAACTGAAGGTCTTGAAGGCGGTCGCATGGGAGCCGATCCCGCCGTCCTCCGCGAGGCCGGGCTCCCGTGGCGGAAGATCAGTACGCTCCGCGACCTCGCCGAGCGGCCGTCCGACGGCCGGCTGAACGCGGACGTGCTGAGCACGCTGCCAGACGAGCTCATGGCAGAACTCACCGCGATCCCAGGGATAGGTCCCTGGACCGTGCAGGGCGCCCTCATCATCGCGCTCCAGCGAGAAGACGTCGTCCTACCAGGCGACCTCGCGCTCCGTAAAGCCGGGCATGGCGGCTCCCTCCGGGGATTACCACCAGCACCACCTCGAAAAGCATGGCCGGGCCAGCTGCGCGGTCACCATCCGGTGAGCGAGCCCGCGGCCAAGGTCCAAAGCCGGGTGCAGTTCGACCTCAGCGGCTGCCGACAGCCCCCGCGGTGGGATAGCGCAGCCCCCCGCGGCATGGCATCGCAATCGCCCTGGCCAAGCGGCCCCCCGACGCCGAGGGCCTGCTCGTTGGCGAGGCGAGGGCGGGCAGTCCCGCCGCAGGCGCCTGCCTCGCACATGGGGACCTGACCATGTCTGCCCGGGCCGGCCGGTACCCGCGATCAACGACATGGCCGGCGCGTTCCAGACCGCTCCCGGCGACACTTTGGAGCTGAACGTGGTACGCGGCACCGGCGACCGGACAACTCATGTGATCTTGGGCGAGAGCGGCCAGCCCCGGCGAGGAAGCTTGACCTCCCTCAGGCCGGCCGGGACGACCTACCTCACCTTCTGCTACGACTATGTCATGCAGGATCCTGCCGATATCCATCCCGGCCCGGACACCGACATCGATCTCAGCGCGGAGGCCGCCAGCCGGTTCCTGGCCGCGGCCGGCCTGGTGGTGGATTCGGCCGACGGAACCCGCGTGACCGGGCACATCGACCTCGGGCCAGATCACCACACCCCGTGGGGCGTGGTGCACGGCGGTGTCTACACCACCGCCGCCGAATCCGCCGCCAGCATCGGCGCCAGCCTGGCGGTGCGGGACCGCGGGCAGTTCGCGGTCGGTGTGCACAATGCGACTGATTTCCTGCGCCCGGCCACCTCGGGCCGCGCCGAGGTTATCGCCGAGCCCCTGCAGCAGGGCCGTGTCCAGCAACTATGGCTTGTCACCATCACCGGCGAGCGCGGCAGGGCGCTCGCACGCGGCCAGCTCAGGCTGCAGAACGTCCCGCTTCCCGGCACCGGCACAAACTGACAAGCGCAGTGGTCGCTGATGACCGCGAAGTCGAAGCCGGCTTGCTCGGCGAGGGCGACGTCGCGCTCCGGCTGCTTCGGGCCTGTCTGCTCGCACATCATCGAGGGTAGCCGGTCAGGGTCATGGCGTTCCTCCCTGCTGTTCGAGCACGCGCGTTACGACGGTCAGGTCCTGCTCACCGAGCCCTTGATCAACGGCCTGCTGCCATTCCTCAGCCAGGCAGGCGAGGGCGGCGAACCGGTCGTCGCCGGCCGCTTGCAGCGCGAGGTGCACGTCCTTGAGTGCGAGCGAGAGCGCGAATTGGGCCGAGAACTCGCCGTTGGCGATCCGCTGCAGCTTGGCTGCCTGCCAGCTGGACACGAGCGGGCCGCCGCCAAGCGCGTCCACCACCGTCTCGGTCTCAAGGCCCAGCCGGCGAGCAAGAGCCACGGACGCGGCGACCGCTTCGGCCGCGAACGCCAGCCAGGTGTTGTTCACCAGCTTCAGCCGTGTTCCGGCCCCGGCCTCGCCGACCCAGACCGTGCGCTGGCCCAGCGCGTCGAACAGCGGAGTCACACGCGAACGCGCCCCGCCGGGCCCTGACGCGAAGATCGTCAGCTGGCCGCGTTCGGCCGGATCCTTGCTTCCCGACACCGGCGCGTCCAGGAGCATCACGTCCGGGCGCTCAGCACCGGCCATGGCCGCGACGCGCTCGATCCCCGCCACACCGATCGTGCTCATCTGGGCCCAGATCGCGCCCGGGGCCAGCGCAGCGAGCATCCCCTGGTCCCGGGCGACCGAGATGACGGCATCGGCGTCGGTCACCATCGTGACCACGATCGCGGCTCGCCGCGCCGCGCCGGCGGCGGTCCCGGCGACCTCAGCGCCGAGCTCAGCCAGCTCCCGGGTCGCCTCCATCCTGCGGTTCCAGACAATCGTCGGGATGCCAGCGCGCAAAGCACTGGCCGCCATCCCATGGCCCATCGCCCCAATACCGAGCACCGCAACCGGCTCGTGTGCCCCTGCCATCGGTCTCCCCTCGCCGGGTGATTGCTAAGTGACGGGGTCCTGCCAGCATCACGCCCGCCCTTTGGTGGAGTATTTGGCGAGGTAGCTGGCGACCATCAGGTCGGCGACGGTGCCGCGCATTGGGAATACCGGGCGAGCACATTCCTGCCGAAGCTCAGGATCGGTCCCGGTTGTTCTCCTCGGTCATGGCTGCCTACGCCAAGGAGGGCAGGCCGGTGCTGGTGGTGGTCGATAACGCCTCCTCCTCGGCCCAGGTCCGGCCGCTGCTGCCCACTGGTGGCAAGGCGGTGATCACTTCTCGGCACACCCTGGCCGATCTGGAAGCTCGCCCCCTGGAGCTGGATGCCCTCACCCCGCGGGCAGGGATGGATCTGCTGGCCGGCCAGTTGCGCCTGGCCGGCGGCGCCGCCGATACGCGGGTCGCGGACCATCCCGACGTCGCACCACGAGGTAAGTATTGCCGCCGTGAACGTCCATGACTAGGGCAGTGGCGACCCAGGGCCGATGCGGACCGGGGCCGAAATTGATGCTCGCGTCCGCGACTGCTGGCTTCGGCCAGACGACGCTGCTTATCCGAACGGGTTACGAGTATGTTTCTGAACAGGGGTACAGATGCAGGCTTAGGAGGTTCCGAGCCCCGAGCCGTCCGGCCATGCCGACGATTACGAGGACGGTGAGACGGCATGACGAGACACGCGGGTACGCCCAGCCCGGTGTATGACGTGATCGTGGTCGGTGCGGGCGCCTCGGGGGCGCCGCTGGCCGCGCGGCTCAGTGAGGACCCCGCTCGGAGGGTGCTGCTGATCGAGGCGGGGCAAGACAAGCCAACCACTGAATCGTTCCCGCCGGACCTGCTGAACGCGGCAGCGTTGACCGGCGGGCTGCCCTCGCACCCGGACAACTGGGCATTCGTGGCGAACCTGACGCCAGATCTGCCCTACTCGGTGACGCGGGGAAAGATCCTGGGCGGCTCCACCACCCTGAACGGCACCTACTACGTCCGGGCCCGGAAGGAAGACTTCGGAAGCTGGGTCGCCAGGGGCAACCCGGAATGGTCGTATGAGAAGGTGCTGCCCTTCTACAAGAAGGCAGAAAAGGACCTTTTCTACGGCGAGACGGCGGTGCACGGCGGCTCCGGCCCGGTGCCGATCGCCCGGACCCAGCCGGAGGAATACCAGCCGCTGGCGCGGGCGTTCGCCGCGGCGTTCGCCGAACTCGGATTCCGTGCGGAGCCGGACAAGAACGGCGAGCAGCCGCCCGGCTATGGCCCGGTTCCCCGCAACGCCGTCGACGGCGTCCGGATCAACACCGGCATCGCGTACATCAACCCACACCGGCAGCGCCCCAACCTCACGATCCGCGGGAACACCCTGGCCCGGAAGGTCGTGTTCGACGGCACCCGGGCCACCGGGCTGGAGGTGGAGACCGACGGCCAGGTCGAGACGATCGGGGCCGGGGAGATCGTGCTGTCGGCCGGGGCCTTCAACTCCCCGCACCTGCTCCTACTTTCCGGCATCGGCCCGGCCGCCGAACTTACCGCGGCCGGCGTGCCAGTGATCGAGGACCTGCCCGGGGTGGGCAAGGACTTCTCCGATCACCCCGACATCTTTGTCACCTGGGTCACCCGGCACAAGCCCAACCCACACCGTCTGCACACCCAGTTCGAGAACGTGCTGAACTGGACCGCGAAAGACTCGCCCTACCCGGGAGGTGACCTGGAGATCCTGCCCTTCCTTCAGTCGTTCGGCACATTGCTGCTGATTGGGGGCGGCTCCCCCATCGCCACGATCCTCGGGCAGGCCCTCCACCCGGTGACGTTCATCGAGTCACTCAAGGGGATCTCCCTCCGCCGTCTTTTCAGGCAACTGGAGACCCAGCGCGCGCTGTTCTTCGCGGCGTCGGTACAGCAGGAAGATTCGCGCGGTCAGGTCACGCTGGTGTCCAGCGACCCCGGGACCCAGGTCAAGATCGACTACAACTACCTGTCCGCCGACAACGATCTGCGCCGGATGCGGGAGGTCATCCGCACCGGCGCGCGGATCCTGCAGACCCAGGCGATGAAGCCGTGGTTCAAACGGTTCGCCGAGATCAATCAGCAGACCCTCGATGACGACCAGGCACTGAACGAGTGGATGCGATCCCACCTCGCCACCGCGATCCACGCCTGTGGAACCTGCAAGATGGGCCCCTCCCCCGCCGACGGAGCCGTGGTCGACCAGTACGGCCGCGTGCACGGCGTCACCGGGCTGCGCGTCGCGGACACCTCGATCTTCCCCCGCGCCCCGAGCCGTGGCCCCGCCGCCTCCGCGATCATGGCCGGCGAACGGATCGCCGATTTCATCCGCACCGGCGCCGACAGCCCAACCACTACCCACACCCAGCCCGGGTGACATCAGCCACCGCATAGCTGGAGCCCAGCTCTTCACGCCAGCCGAGCACGAATGGGTCGTCATCGCCGTAGCCGGCGGCGAGCCGTTCCGCGAGCACCAGGCGTGGTGCCCTGGGTTCCGAGTGAACAGGCGGCCCGGGTGGCACGAGACGATCCATGCGCCGTGGCCGCGGCGTGTCCGCTGAACTCCGCGGTCGCGATGACGCCGTCGCCGATCTCCGGGAACATGGAGTCGTCGTTGATTTTGGTTGCCATAGGTAGCCCCTCTCCCGCTCGGGGGAGCCACGGGAGCCAGAAACGGGAGCCAACGCAGGCCGACCCGTCCAGACTGACCGCGACGCCACTAGGGCGTTGTCGCAGGTGAGAGGCTCCCCGGCCGACTCAGTCCGACCGGGCCAGACGGGCCGTTGGTGACTGGGGGTCAAGGGGTCGCGGGTTCAAATCCCGCCGTCCCGACTGGTCAGATGGGTTTTTGGCTTAAGTTTCGGGAGCCAACCGGGGAGCCAACGGAATTGTTGGTTTCCCGTCGGCTTCGGCTACGCGGGTTGCGTGACCTTGGCCTTGAGAATCCGGTTCTGGCCGTCGCCTCCTTGGTGAGCGCGGGCCTTATTTCGTGCCGGTAAACCGTCTCGGTGACCGACGTCCTGCTGGGCCCGACCAGGTCGCTGAGCTCTCGGGGCGTCCAGGCCCCGCCGAGCCTGGCGGCTTGGTGATCTTCTGGAACTCCTGATCCGAAAATTAGGCCTTAGCCGGGCATGCCTTTAGAGCCGACGGCGGTTTGCGCCGTCGGCTTCCCGGCGCGGAGCGCCGGCCGGGGTGCCGGATGGGGGTTAGCTGGCTGTGGCGATGGGGAGGTACTCGCCGGTTTCGGGGTCGGGGGCCTGGAGGGTGACCTTGTAGCCGAGGCGTTCCAGGGCGCGGGCGTGGCCGCGGGCGCGGCGGCGGGCGTCCGCTCTTCGCTCGTAGTAGTCCGGGCCGAGGTCCTGGTACTCGGCTGCGGGGTCCGACAGCAGGGCGTGGGCGATGACGAGCTGCGTCCGCATGATGGCGACCTGGGCCTTCTTCTTCGGCATGTGGGTGTTCAGGCGCCGGTACTTGGCGCCGAGGAAGGTCTGGGTCCGGCCCACGCTGACCGAGGCCTCGCCGAGCGCGCCGCCGATGTAGGGGTTGCCGCGGCCGGTGGCGTTCTTGCCCTTCCGCTTGCCGGCCGACTCGGCCACCCGGGGTGCCTGCCTGGCCCAGGACGCGAGGTGGCCGGCGGTCGGGAAGACGCTCATGCCGGTGCCGATCTCGGCGATGAGGTCCTGGGCGGTGGTGACCCCGAAACCGGGGATGGCGTCCAGCTGGGCGATCTGCCGCTCGTACGGCTCGCACATCTCCGCGATCTTCTCGTCCAGGACCGCGACCTGGGCGGTGAGCTGGTCGATGCTGTCGAGCATCATCGTCAGGATGAAGGCGTGCTCCCCGGTGAAGAACGAGCAGTCCAGGGCCTCTTCCAGCCTCCTGATCTTGCCCCGCATCACGCCCCGCGCCATCTCCGCGAGCACCCTGGGGTTCCGCTCGCCGGCCGCGATCGCCCGCAGCATGTCCCGGCCGGAGACGCCGTGGATGTCGCTGATCACCGATGAGAGCTTCAGGTGCGCGTCCTCCAGCAGCTTCTCGCAGCGCTCCTTCTGCGCGGTGCGCATCTGGACCAGCCTGCGCCGGTACCGGGTATGCGTGCGCAGCCGGCGGATCTCCTCCGGCGGCACGAAGGACCCGGCCAGCGATCCCCGCTCGGTGACCTTCGCCAGCCAGGCCGAGTCCAGCTTGTCGGTCTTCGGCCGCCCGGGCAGCGCCTTGACCTGCGACGCGTGGTACAGCAGGCAGTCGAAGCCCTCCCGTTCCAGCAGGAAGTACGCCGGCTTCCAGTAATCGGAGGTGGACTCCATGCCCGCCTTCTCGACCTGCCAGCAGCGCAGCCAGTCCGCCAGCGCCAGCAGCTCCCGCCGCGTGGTGCCGAACTCCCGGGTCTCCTGCTGCCGGCCGCCCTTCCTGGTCTCGCTGGGGACCCGGACCGTGACCATGACCGTGGCCTTGCCGATGTCGATCCCGGCCACCCGGTCGCAGAACAGCGGCTCGTCCTCGACTTCCTCCATCGCCATCTCCTACGATGAGCACGCGGATAAACGGTCGCGGCCGCCCGCAGGAGCTGAGGGGCAAGCGGAAATCTGATCCGCGGGCTCGAAGCACCAGTGCACAGCCCTCAAGAACAGCTCCCGGCGCTCAGACTTTCTTACGGGGTCAGGCCCGCCAAGGAAACGACGGCGTCAGCGGACGGCCGCGACCATCCTCCACCCGCAGCCGCCCCGCGAGGCCGGAAACCCGCGCAAACCCGGCCACCCCGGCCACCGGGCGCCAGCAGCCCCGGCCAGACGCAGACCCGCACGCACGCACGCACGCACCGGAAATTTTCACGCCGTCACGGCGTCCCGAAAGGCACCAGCGACTTTCTTGCCATCCCGGGAGTAGCCGCGGGCGGCCAGCGGGCAGCACCGGCCTTCCAGCCACGACGAGGACAGGTCGAACAGTGCCATCTTCGACGGGTTCGGCTCCGGGCCGAGGTGGCGGCGGGCCAGCCCGGCCTCGATCGCGTCCTGCCGGTGCCCGAGCCAGTCCATCGCCGCGTAGATGTCGTCGGCAGTCGCGTCCGCGACGCCGAGGTCGGCGCCCAGGGTGGTGTCGGCCCACCAGGTCAGGGTGGACAGCTTGGAGGCCGGGGCGATGACCCGGGAGATGATCAGGGCCAGGGCCAGGTCCCGCTGCCGTCCCGCCGGGCCGAGCAGGGCGGGGAGCCCCAGCTTGGCGGCCATGGCGTGGACGGCGGCGGCGTGGCCGTGCGGCAGCGACCCGGTGATAGTGACGGCGCTGGCGGCGGGGACGAGCTGCTGGCCTTTGAGGCCGGCGTCGATCAGGTCGATGACGTGGCCTGGCAGCGCGGACAGGTTGGCGACGGTCTCGTTCTTGACCTTGCCGGCGTCGCGGTAGGTGCGGCGCAGGTAGGCCGAGGAGTAGTCCTTACGGCGGCCCTGCTTGTCGACGTACCCGCTCTTGGACACTCTGACTACGTGAACTTTCCCGCCAGCCTGCGTCATAGCCTGATCATAATGTCCTGCCTGGATATATCCCGGTAGCGACACGCTAGATTTTCTGACTACGCTATGTGGCCGATTCTCACCGAAAAGGCAGTTCAGGGCGCAATACTTACAGAGAGTTACGGCAACTTCGGCTTACGGCATCTTCGACGTCGGCCATAACGTCCCGCAGGAGGCCTGGCGCCGGCGGCCAGTGCAACAACCACCAGGGTGGTCACGGGCGCGAGCGGCGGCCGCATAGGGCAGGGTTAGGACCATGACGCGCCGGAGACCGGCCCGGCGCAGCCACGCGAGTCCCTCGACGGACCCGGCGACCCAGGGCTGTTCGGCATAATCGGAAAGGCACTCGTCATGGAATACCTGGTCACCATGACCACTTCCGTTCCGGATGGGACTCCGGACGAGACGGTCGAGCAAATCCGTGCCCGGGAGGCCAGCCGGTCGCGCGAGCTGGCGGCCGAGCAGCACCTGCTCCGGCTGTGGCGGCCGCCGCTGCGGCCCGGCGAATGGCGCACCCTCGGGCTGTTCGCCGCAGCCGACGGGACCCGGCTCGAGCAGGTTCTGGCGTCGATGCCGCTGCGGGTGTGGCGCACGGACGAGGTGACCCCGCTGTCGCCGCATCCCAACGACCCAGCCCTGCCGCCCCAGCCGGGCGCCGCCGAGTTCCTGACCACGTTTACGATCACGATCCCGCCGGGCACTCCCGGCCAGGCCGTCACGGACGCCGAGACGCGCGAGGCACAGCGGGCGAAGGAACTGGCCGGGCAGGGACACCTGCTCCGGCTGTGGCGGCTGCCCGAACCGGGACGCGCGCTGGGCTTGTGGCAGGCCGCGGACCTGGCCGAAATGCAGGCGATCGTGGCGTCACTGCCGCTGAATCCCTCGATGACCACGAACATCGTGCCGCTGACCCCGCACCCGAGCGACCCGGCCAGCGCCGGA
>Ga0302307_10001119_pt1 | contig 16962 bp, 18 predicted proteins | sample III_Palsa_E3_2_FD_200530 | JGI IMG/M metagenome (GOLD analysis project Ga0302307, IMG submission 200530) | Peat permafrost microbial communities from Stordalen Mire near Abisko, Sweden - III_Palsa_E3_2 | ecosystem: Environmental > Terrestrial > Soil > Palsa > Peat permafrost | place: Sweden... | reverse complement strand
TCGCCGCGGTCATCAGCGGGCTGACCTGGCCACCCATGATCTGGCGCATCAGCGAAATCATCTCGTCGTGAAAAATCTCACGGTGCTCGATCGTCCGCTGCAGGGCCTCCTGCGGCGTGATGGTGATCTCGCGATGCGGCGCGCTCATGCAGCGAGCTTCAGCGGCTGACCCAGAAAATTGCGCAGCAGGTCGTGGCCGTGCTGGGTCAGGATGGACTCGGGATGAAACTGCACGCCTTCCACTGGCAGCGCCTTGTGGCGCAGGCCCATGATCTCGTCGATCGAACCGTCCGGGTTTTCCGTCCACGCGGTGACTTCGAGGCAATCAGGCAACGAATGCTGCTCGACCACCAGCGAGTGGTAGCGCGTCGCTTCGAATGGATCAGGCAAACCGGCGAACACGCCCTGCCCGCGATGTCGTACCGGCGAGGTCTTGCCATGCATGATCTGCTTGGCCCGGATCACCTTGCCGCCAAATGCCTGCCCGATCGCCTGATGACCGAGGCACACGCCAAACACCGGAATTTCCGCCGACAGCTCGCGCAATACGTCCAGCGATACGCCTGCATCATCCGGCGTACCCGGCCCCGGCGAAATCATGATGTGCGAGGGCTTGAGCGCCCGAATACCGGCTACATCCAGCGCATCGTTGCGCACCACCTTCACCTGCTGCCCCAGCTCGCCCAGGTACTGCACGAGATTGAAGGTGAAGCTGTCGTAGTTGTCGATCATCAAAAGCATGGATGGCTCATTGGCTTGCGCGGCATATAGGGAATGATACTCGCAGCATCGCTGCGGATAGACCACCGCCGCGCCCTGCCAGCCCGCAGCGAGCCACGCAAGGCCGATGGCCGAAGCATGGGATGCGATGACTGGCTAATGCTCGGCGTGCACTGGCAGCAGCACATTCGCGGTATAGCTCTCGACCACGAGACTGAAGGGCTGGTTGTCCTGCGTATACAGCAGTGCACGGTGCTGCAGCACATGGACCGGAATGGTCAGCGACTTGTCGCTGGATGGCGGCAGCGCTGCGCCGCTGTCCCAGCCGTCCGGCAACGGCGACCACAACAAGTCGGCAGAGAGCGTCTGGCGCCGGAAATGCAGTGGCTGCACGACCTTGCCGAACGGTACGTCGGAGCTATCGAGCTGTTGATTCATCGCCGCCGTGAGCCGCGCCGGCACATACCAGTTATCCGCATCGGACAGCACCACATCACCGCACGCCAGCTGCACCCGCCGATAGCGCACCGGCTCATTCGGTCCGATGCCGAGCAGCGTGCTTCCATCCGGCGGCAACGGCTTGTCCGCGCCCTGTACGCGATGCGCCACGATCTTCGCCTCGACCGCCAGATGATGCGTGCCGCACCAGCGCTCCAGCGTCAGCGTGGCGCTCGGGTGACTCAGCAGATCGGCGTTCAAGGTCTGCAACTCGGCCAACGCCTGTGTGCGGCTGAGCGTTGTATTCGGCCAGCTTGGCGAGGATTCGCGGGCAACGGCGGGTAAGGCGCACAGCCATGACAGCAGCACAATCGCACTGTTGCGCAACATCGATGGGTTCATGACGTTCCTTGCACGGCATTCGAATGCGAAGCGCGCATGATAACTGCAGCTCTACGACGCATGGATCGCGACAGACCAGCCGTTATCAGCGCACAAGCGAGGGATAAGAGATAGCACCTCAATCGGTGAGATATGCAACGACAAACTCATCCATGACTGACCATACGGCCATCGATTGAAGCGTTGATGTTACGAGACCTTTTGCAGCTTGACGGCCTGCAGCCCGAGTCTGAACATCTGGTGCCATGCCCCCGGATTGGGGGTCTATTACGAGTTAGACCAAATCTTATGGAGCCATATCTCTTTTACGGGGTAGTACTTCCAGAACGTGCGCAATTATCGCTTGCGTTCGACCTGACTTTTTCTCATCTCAAATCCGGGGTCCGCGCGAAAGCTCAAGTCAGTATCGTGTTGAACCAAGTGGTCGTATGGATTGATAGTGAGCACAACTGGGACATTCACGATCTTAGGAATGTCGTCAAAAACATTGTTCAGAGCCATCTCGCAATGATCGGCTATCTGATGGGCTACGCATATAGCTTTGAAATTACCCGGGTTCTCTCCAAAGAGCGAGGCATCGACTGGGTCTTTGGCATCGACATACCTTGCATCGCCAATCGCAATCAGTCAGTTGATTTGAATGAAGCTCTATTACGGCTTCGCAACAAGACCACTGGCGAGCGCGGAGTGTATTTACACCGCTGTTTCAATGACTTGGTGTCAGCGATGAAGCATGCTGACGACACGGGTTTCTACTGCTACAGAGCAGTTGAGTCGTTACGCCACCATTGTGCATCAGTGAACGGCCTCAGAGAAGCAAACAAAGCTCAACAGTGGCAAAGGTTCCGCGAGGTTGCCGAAGTCTCGGAAGAAAGCGTTCGGTTTATCAAAGCCGCAGCAGATCCACTGAGACACGGTGAGCCAACAGATGGCTCCGCTAATGATCGCGCCGAACTGTTCAATCAAACGTGGACAATCGTCGATGCGTATCTCAACAAGGTCTAACTGGCCATTCAACATCGATGTCACGTCCTGCGCGCATGTCGCCGGTTAACTCGGGCGTTATTCACAACCCCTTCGCCGCCTGAGCCACCGCGCGGAACAGCGCGCGTCCCTTGTTCATCGTCTCTTCCCACTCGGCGGCGGGGTCGGAGTCGTAGACGATGCCGGCGCCGGCCTGCACGTGCAGACGACCGTTCTGGATCACTGCGGTGCGGATCGCGATCGCGGTATCGGCATCTCCCCACCAGCCGATCCAGCCGATCGCGCCGGCGTAGATATTGCGCTTGTACGGCTCCAGCTCCTGGATGATTTCCAGCGCGCGGATTTTCGGTGCACCGCTGAGCGTGCCGGCGGGGAACGTGGCCTTGAGCACGTCCATGTAGCTGAGGTTCGGCAGCGCGGTGCCCTGTACCTGCGAGACGATGTGCATCACGTGCGAGTAGCGCTCGATCGCGAACGATTCGCTGACCTCCACGCTACCGGTTTCGCTGATGCGGCCGATGTCGTTGCGGCCCAGATCGATCAGCATCACGTGTTCAGCGCGTTCCTTTGGATCGGCCAGCAGCTCGGCTTCCAGCGCCTGATCTTCCGCTTCCGTGGTGCCGCGCTTGCGCGTGCCCGCGAGTGGGCGCACGACGACCTTGCCATCTTTCAGCCGCGCCAGAATTTCCGGCGACGAGCCGACGATCTGCGTATCGCTGAGGTCGACGAAGTACATGTACGGCGACGGATTGAGCGCACGCAACGCGCGATACACGTCGATCGGCCGTGCGTTGAAGCCCACGCTGAGCCGCTGCGACGGCACCACCTGAAAGATGTCGCCCGCGCGGATGTATTCCTTCGCGCGCTCGACCATCGCCTCGAACTCCTCGCGCGTAAACGACGAGGTGAAATCGCTTTCGTCCACCAGCGCCACCGATTGCGTGGGCGACGGATACGACGCGCCCCCTTGGCGCAGTCGATAGACCAGCGCATCCAGCCGCCGCTGTGCACTGGCATAGGCCTGCGGCTGCGACGGATCAGCGTGCACAATCAGATAGAGCCGGCCCTTGAGGTTGTCGAACACCGCGACCTCTTCCGCCAGCATCAGCAACACGTCGGCCGTGCCGAGCTCGTCGGCGCGATCCCACTGTGCCAGGCGCGGTTCGATGTAACCGATAGTCTCGAAGCCGAAATAGCCGACCAGGCCACCGCTGAAGGCCGGCAGCTCGGGCAGCTGCGGCACGTCGTACTGTTTGCGCAGCACCTCGATTTCGGCCAGTGGATCGACAACATGGCGGCGCTCGGTCACCTCGCCCGAATCCTCCACTTCGAGTTCGTGCCCGCGTAGCCGGTACACACGCTTGGCCGGCAGGCCGATGATCGAGTAGCGCCCCCAAGTGGCGCCGCCCTCGACCGACTCGAACAGGAAGGTATAGCGGCCATCGGCCAGCTTCAGGTACACCGACAGCGGCGTATCGAGGTCGGAAAACACCTCGCGCACCAGCGGTATGCGCGTATGGCCCTTGGCCACCAGCGCGTCAAATTCGTCTCGGGAAATCACAAGCAGCTCTGACTCGGGGATGCGGCTGATGAAGATAGCAGGCTGCGGGCGGCCAGGCACGGCGCTGGCCAACGCTCGACAGCTTTCGAGCGCCCATCTACTCTCCATCACGAACGGCAGGGGAGATGCATCGTCGTTCGCTGCGGGCTTGCTCGCACATCCGGCTTGCTGGCCGCAGCACACCACTCACTTCACGAAGACAGGGGACGCCACGTGACCATCGATGACCAGATATGGATCGGCCAGAACGGCGAAAAATACGGACCTTACAGCGAGGCAACGATTCGCCAGTGGCTGGCCGAAGGGAAGTTCGCTCCCGATGCGCTGGCATGGCGCGAGGGCATGCCGGACTGGGTTCCGCTAAGTGGCATGTTTTCGGCGACAGCAGGCAGGCAACCGCCTCCACCGCCGCCTGGCGTTCGATCATCGAGCAATGCTTACGCGGCCGAGCCTTTCTCGGCTCACCAATACGCGCCAAGCGACTCCATTGACGTGGAACGCGCCGAATTGCCGATGCCGCCGTCGCTACACTGGGGTCTGGTACTGCTGTTCACGATGCTCACTTTTGGCATCTTCGCCATCATCTGGCCATTCATTCAGGCCAGCTGGGTGCGCAAGATCGATAGTGGAAGCAAGGCCACCCTGCTGCTGACGCTGGCTTTTATTGCCTGTGTGGTGGGCGAGATCTTCTATTTTTCCGGCATCCGATCTTTGGCAACTGGAGGCGCTGGCCTGACCGGTTTTGGCGGGTTATTGATTCTTGGTTACGTCGTCCTGTATTTCGTCGCCTACTTCTCGATGGCCAACTCGATGCGGAGGAACCTGATCCCCATCGGACTGCCGGTGGAAATAGGCGGCATAACCCTGTTCTTTTTCAACATGTATTACCTGCAGGGTCAGCTTAGCTGGATAGCGCGCTGGAAAAATACCGGGCAAACCGAGCCGAAGGCATCAAAAGGCGTGTTCTGGATACTTCTCGTACTGCCAGCGTTTCTGATAGCCATCCTGGCGGCCATCGCCATTCCCGCTTATCAGCAATACATCATTCGTGCGCAGGTCTCGGAAGGCCTCGTGCTCGCCGAAGGAACCAAGACGGCCTTCACCGAGTACTACACCAATCGCCATGCCGTGCCGTCGGACAACACGGCAGCGGGTCTTGACCCGAGCACATCGATCACTGGCAAGTACGTTTCCAGCGTGGACGTCTCGGGTGGCAAGATCACGGTGGCCTTTGACACAGTAAGCGCCAACGTGACGATTCGTGACAAGGTTCTGGTGTTGTCGCCGACGCTCAGCGCTGGCCAGATTACCTGGAGCTGCAGCGCCGAAAGCACTCTGCCAAACAGGGATTTGCCAATAGCCTGTCGCCGCTGAATCAGCCGGTTCGAACGATAGCGATGACGCTGCCGTTCGAACCGGATTTCCCGGTTTTATGCAGCATCAATTAGCCGCCCAAACGCGGCCTCGACATGCCATGCAGCTGCAGCGCAAAGGCGACTCCGCTGCCATCGTCCAGATTACGTGCAGTGGCGATGCCGTTATGGCGCTCGGCGACTAGTCGTACGACGTAAAGGCCCAGGCCGAGATGCGGCACGTCGCCAGGGGTACTTTTTTCGCGCAGGCTGACCAGGGTATCGAACAGGCGGCCTTGCATCGCTTCGGGCAGCAGCGGCCCCTGATTGGCAAGTTCGATTTCCGCACCGTTTTCGATCGGCGCCAGAGTCAGTCGAAGCCAGCCATGTTCGGGCATGAACGACAAGGCATTGTCGAACAGCTTGTCCAGCGCCTGGGCGATCAGTTCGGGCGCGCAATGCAGGGTTAGCGGCGCATCGGGCAGCACGCAGTCGAGCCGGCGCGCGCCGATCAGCGCGCGATAGGCGTCGGCGCAGCCGCGCACGACATCGCGCAGATCCACGTCTTCGGGTTCGGCCGTCGTGATCGAGCGCTCCATCCGGCTCGATTCGCTCATCGCGCGTACCAGCGCACCCAGCCGGGCAACACCGTCGCGCGCCCGTTCCAGATAAGGCTGGGCTTCGGGCGCCAGCGAGGCATGCTCGAGGTTATCCAGCGACGACTTGACGATCGCCAGCGGCGTGTTCAACTCATGCGAGAGTTTCGAGGTCAGCGTACGCAGATAATCGGTATAGCTGCCGACCATGCCAAACAGTCTTTCGAAGCTGCGCGCCAGATCGCCGATCTCGTCGAGAGAGTCGGTCATCGGGAAACGTCCATTATCGAAAAGACCGTCCAGACGTCCATCGTTGAGCTGCGCGCGCTCGGCCGCGTTGCGTAGTCGGCCGAGCCGCAGACTGAGCCGCGTGGCAAACGCCAGCAGGATGCCGCCAGCCACCAGCAGCACGCCAAAACTGGTCAGCAGCAGGCCGAGCAGCGCGCGATTGGCGAGCAGCGGCACCGTACGGCTGGCCTGCTCCAGTAGCAGCACGCCATTGACGTTACCGCCCTGCTCGATGGGTACGGCGGCGGCCAGCACCACGCTGCCGCGCTCCTCGCCACTGCGCCACACGCTGACGGGCTTGCCGACGCTGGCATGGGTGACTTCACGCGTCTGCAGTCGTGGCACATCCTGCGACCATAGGCTGGCGTCTTCCAAACGACTGCCCAGTAGCGAACGGTAGATGATCGAAGCGAACCAGCCCGGCTGGCCATCGGCACCGGGTGTCGTGTTCAAGCGACCGCTGCGCGCCAGTAACCATCCCTGGGGTGCCAGCACGCGCGCCTGAACTTCGTCCGGAGCGAGTCGGGCCAGCTCGCTGGATAGTTGGCTGGAAAAGGCCAGCAGTGGTCGCGCTTCTGCTGCCATCGGATCGCCGCCGGCGGACGCATCGTATACGCCCATACCAAGCGCGCGGAGTTTCAGGCTGCGCGGCAAACGCAGCTCAACGCGGTAACCGCTGCCGTCCTCCTGCCACTGCGCTGTGAGCGGATCGGGGAAACCTGCTACCGGCGGATCCAGCGCTCGAGCCGTCAGTGGACCGGGCGCAGCGCTGGCCAGCAGATAGCGCTGCTTGCCCGCGGCGTTTACCAAGGTAAGGATCAGATGATCGGCGGTCAGCGCATTGGCGTCATCGGCATCAGCGCGCGTGCGGCGCGTATCACGAACATCGGCATACAGGTAAAGCCAGTCGCCATCCTGCGCCAGCAACAGCTTGCCGCGCGGATTAGACGAGGGACCCAACGGCTGACTCCACGGCGTCAGCGGCGCCCAGTCATCGCCGTAACCATCCACCGTGATCGGGCTGCTCGCCTCCTGCACGTACCAGCCGTTGGCATCCTCCGGCAGCACCGCACCGGTCACCACCAGACTGCGTGCCACCGCCCGCGCCGAGGCGAGCAAGGCATCGGCTTGCCCTTCGCGCAGCAGGGATTCCATCTGCCGCACATACAACCAGCCGGCTATCGGCAACGCCAGTGTGCACAGCGCGACCAGCAGCAGTTTTTTGCGCAGGCTCATCTAGAGGGTCACCGGCGAAGCAGGCATCGACATGAGCTCAGGGCGGCGACGTCCTGCTGGTGGCTTTGTCGCCACGCCGATATTTCGTATACCTCGATTTCTGCACGACCTGCCGAAACAGCGCCAGCACCGAAGCGCGCTGTGGATCATTGGCAGCAACCGTCATCGACCAGCTCAGGCGAATGCCGGCAGCCTTGCCGGGATCGCAAAACACCACCACGTCATCCACGTGATCGGTGCCCTGATACAGCACGCCATCGCAGGTCATCGCCGTGCCGCTGAGCGGAAACGGACTCACCGTGGCTTTCGGATCTTTTTTCAGATACTGCGTCTGGTCGGCCTGCCGTTCCGCCTTGAGCGACGGCAGTTTGCGCGGCCATACGTTGAGTACCATCACGCGGTCGGGGTTGCCGGTCCAGTCGCCCTGGTAGAACACCTGATTGACGCCGATGGCCCTGGCGTACTGGCAACAGTCGCTGGTCCAACCGGCCGGCGGCACTGTCACGATGGACCAGCCGGGCACCGATTCGTCGGCGCCGCCGCTGACGGTCACCACCTTCGCGTCGCCCTGCGCGGTTATCGGCGTAACGCGTGATGAAACGTGTGCAGCGCCATGCGACATCGACAGCGGAATTGGCGACGCGGCGGATGCTGCAGCGGCTGGATCGACCGCCGTGCGATCGACGGCGTGCCCTGTTGTGGCGACAAGCAGCAGTGCAAGCAGCAGGAGTGTCTTGCGCATCACGGCTTCCACCGATAGCCCACGCCATGCACCGTTTCGATGCCGTCGAACTCCGGTGCCACGGCGATGAATTTCTTGCGGATGCGTTTGACGTGCGAGGTGATGGTGGCATCGTCGACCACCAGTTCGGCCTCGCGCATCAGCTGGTCGCGATTCTTCACGTGGCCGGGGAAACGGATCAGCGTGTGCACCATCCAGAATTCGGTCACGGTGAGCGGTATCTCTTCGCCATTCCAGGTGATGCGCATGCGCTCGGATTCCAGCTTGAGCGGACCGTGCTGGATCACCGTTTCGCTGGAGGCTGGCGCCTTCAGCGACTCGATCCGGCGGAACAATGCCGCAATGCGCGCGGCCAGCTGGTGCAGGCTGGTGTCCTTGCTGAGGTAATCATCAGCGCCCAGGCGCAGGCCGGAGATCACGTCGAAATCCGAATCGCGCGCGGTGAGAAAAATCAGCGGCAGGGTCGATGATTTGGCGCGCAGCTCGCGGCAAAGATCAAAACCGCCCTCGGGCTCGTCGCCCAGTCCGATATCGATGATCACCAGCTCGGGCAGGCGCATCGCGAACGCGCTCGATGCCTCCTGTTTGGAGCCGTAGCCACGCGCGTCGTAGCCGAAACGGTTCAACGCCTCGACGTAATTGGCGCGAATCAGCGGTTCGTCTTCAACGATGGCAATGCTGCGGCCCATGGCGCGCTCCTGTGTGGTGGGCGCAGCGTGCTATGTGAACGACGGTCGCGCAAGCCATCCGGGCTCACTGCCCGCGTATTGCCACAACCCGGCGGCAAGCGCGCCCGATTACGCCGGTGCCAGCGCCCGGACGTATGGCGTAATGGCAAGCATGAACCCCGCACGGAGAACCGCCATGCCAAACAATCCATCCCCGGAACGCGATCCCAACGCCGAGTTGCGCAGCTTCGAACCGTTGCGGGTATCACTGGCGATCGGCGCGCTGCTGTTCGGCCTTATCCTCGGCTTTCACTGAGACCAAGGCCATGTTGAACAAGGTATTCGCATCGAATTTCACCGACTCCGGCTTTGATGATTCAAGCCCTGATGACTGGGTTGCCATGGAAGGCAGCCGGGCATCTGGCGTGAATGGAGGCGCGCCCGATGCCGCAAGTCAGGAACCTGACCCCAGCTGGCAGCCGCTATAACGTTGGCCGGTGAAATACCCGCTTTTCCGTCGATGATGGTGGTTCCTTTATCCCCTCCGTGCGAGGGGATTTTTTACCCGCACCGCATCACACGGCCATTTCAGGCTGTTTTTGACCGCATGGGGAACCAAATCGGAAAACCCACTGTCTGAGTCTGTGATTGGCGCGCTTCCATAGCCCTTGGAATGTGTCGATGCGGGCGTTGACCCCTCCCTCCGATGCGTCCGCATCGACCTGCGCCGATCATGGTGTTTCCTCTCACGTCTGACGACGTTTATCCCGGCGCTGCCCTGCGCCGGGATTTTTATGCGCGCAATCCACCGACCGATCGCTGCTTGCGGCAGAACCTAGCCGATCGCCTTGCGCATCGCGGCGATCTCGGCGCGGTAGTCCTTGGCATGAAAGATCGCCGAACCGGCCACGAAAGTGTCAGCACCAGCCGCGGCAATCGCGCCGATATTTTCAGCGGTGACGCCACCGTCGATTTCCAGCCGGATCGCGCGGCCGCTTTCATCAATGCGCCGGCGCACCTGACGCAGCTTCTCCAACGCGCCGGGAATGAACTTCTGCCCGCCAAAACCCGGGTTCACCGACATGATCAGAATCAGATCGAGCTTGTCCATCACGTAGTCGAGGTGATCCAGCGGCGTGGCCGGGTTGAACACCAGCCCCGCAGTGCAGCCGGAGTCCTTGATCAGGCCGAGTGTGCGGTCGATGTGCTCGCTGGCTTCGGGATGAAAGCTGATGCCGGTGGCGCCCGCCTTCGCGAAATCCGGCACGATGCGATCGACCGGCTTCACCATCAGGTGCACGTCGATCGGCGCGGTGATGCCGTATTTGCGCAGCGACTCCAGCACCGCCGGCCCGATCGTGAGGTTGGGCACGTAGTGGTTGTCCATCACGTCGAAATGCACCCAGTCCGCGCCCGCGGCCAGCGCGGCAGCGGTGTCATCACCCAGCCGCGCAAAATCGGCGGCAAGGATGGAAGGAGCGATCATCGGGGCTTGCTTGGTCATGACCTTCGACTCTTGGTAGGAGCGCAGCTTGTGCGCGATTGAGTTTACGGCGTCAATGCTTCGTTGGCTTTTCGCGCACAAGATACGCTGCTACTTGAACCCGCGCTGCTCCTTGACCCGGTCATACGCCGCGTTGATCTCGCTGGCGCGCGACTCAGCGCGCTTGCGCATGTCTTCGGGGAGATCACCGAGGCGATCGGGGTGATGTTCGGAAATCAGTTTGCGATAAGCGCGCTTCACCGCGCGATCGTCGACGCTGCGGTCGATGCCCAGCACCGCGTACGGATCGGGTCCCTGCGGCGTGCGCTGCGGTGGCACGTAGCCGCCGCCGGCACCATAACCCGTGCCGCGGCTGTAGCCGCGCTGGCCACCGCCGTTCCAGGCGTAACCTTTCATCGCCATCAGCGCCATCAGCTCCATCTCGCTGACCCTCAGCGCGAACGCCAGCTGGCGCAGGATGGCCATCTTTTCCGGTGGCGGGTTGCCTTCAGCCAGCACGGTGTCGATCACCACATCGAGTACCGGAAACGCATGGTCACGGCGCATGCCGACCCAGCCGCGCAACTCATTGATGGTCTGGGTGACGTCGAACTCCGGCTGCTTGCCGGCGTTGAAACTGCTGGCGGCCTGCTTGCGCTGGTCGGCATCGAGGTTCATCCGCGCCATCATCCGTTCGGCGATGGCGATTTCCGCCTCCGACACGCGGCCGTCGGATTTCGCCACTGCGCCGAGCAGGGTAAACAGCGGTCCGATGAAACCACCCGCTTCCGGCGTAGCGTTCTTGCGCTGGCTGTGGCGCAGGTTGTCGAAGATAAAACCGACGATGGCGCCGGTAATCGCACCTGGCGCATGGCCGATCAGCAGGCCGAAAAAGGCGAACCAGAGGGTATACGAATAGCTCATAGAAGCTGGCTCATCGTGGCAGCACCGCCTGCGGTGACTGCGCGCTGTACCAACGTGCCAGCGCGTCCAGCTCGGCATCGCTGACCGGGCCGATGGCTGCACGCATCAGTGCCACATCGCGGCTGCCGTCGCGGTAATGCTTGAGTGCACTACGCAGATAATCCAGATTCTGCCCGGCCAGATTCGGCACGCCCGGCTGGCTGGCGTGCCCGGTACTGCCATGACAGGCCGCACACAAGCCCAGCCGGCTGGGCGGCTGCATGGCTGGCTGGCTTCGGACAAGCACAGGGAGGGCGGCGGCGAGGCAACATGCCGCGATCTGAAGGGTTCGCATCGGCAACACATGGGGTTGAAGACGGATAATTCTAGCAGTGCACGGAAGAGGGCTTGTCGGGTGCGACTTTCCGGCCGCGCGGTCACAGCAGTTAGAATGGCGATTCCCCAATGCCTGCGGAACCTTCTTCGTGCCTACCAGCTTGCTGCAATCCGAACTGCCCGACCTGGAACTGATCCATCGCGGCAAGGTGCGCGACGTGTACGCGCTGCCGGAAAGCCGGCTGCTGATCGTCGCCACCGACCGTCTGTCGGCCTTCGATGTGGTGCTGCCCAACCCGATTCCGGGCAAGGGCGAGATGCTGACCCAGATTTCCAACTTCTGGTTCGCGCAGACCGCGCACCTGGTACCCAACCACCTGCTCGACGTGCCGCTGGCTGACGTACTGCCGGCGGGCACCGATCTGGCGTTGTACGAGAAGCGCGCCGTGGTAGCGCGGCGATTGAAGCCTGTGCCGGTCGAGGCGATTGCGCGCGGCTACATCATTGGCTCGGGCTGGAAGGACTATCAGGCCACCGGCACGCTGTGCGGCATCACCTTGCCGGTCGACCTGCAGCAGGCGCAGCAGCTGCCTGCGCCGATCTTCACGCCGTCGACCAAGGCCGCGGTGGGTGATCACGACGAAAACGTCAGCTTCGATGCGGTGGTTGCAGCCGTCGGCAACGCCACTGCGGATGAAGTACGCGAGGCGACGCTCACCCTCTACAAATGGGCAGCTGCCTACGCGGCCGAACGCGGCATCATCATTGCCGACACCAAGTTCGAGTTCGGCACCGATGCCACCGGCAAGCTGTATGTGATGGACGAGATGCTGACGCCGGATTCCTCACGCTTCTGGCCGGCTGACGAATACCAGGTCGGCATCAGCCCGCCCAGCTACGACAAGCAGTTCGTGCGCGACTATCTGGAAGCCATGGGCTGGAACAAGAAAGCGCCCGGCCCGTCCATTCCGGATGACGTGATCGCCGCTACCGCCGCCAAGTACGCCGAGGCGCTGCAGAAACTGGCCGGCATCCGGCTGGATTAAGCTCACGGCGGCAAAGCCGGCAAAGCGACATCCGACCCCAACGGCTTCCAACCGCGCCAACGCAACCGAGGTGACACCATGCGCACCATGCAAAGCTGGCTCGACAGTTACAGCAGCGATCACCAGAACCCGACCAACAAGCGCCTGCACTGGATCTGCGTGCCGCCGATTGCGTGGAGCGTCATCGCATTGCTGTGGGCGATTCCCGTGCCGGCAAGTTTTTTCCGCCCGGGTTCATGGTCGGTGCTGGCGATGGTGGCGGCGTTTTACTGGTACTGGAAGCATTCGCACCGCCTGGCCGCGGCGCTGCTGATCGCCTTCGTGGTATTGGCGCTGATCACCAACACGCTGTTTCTCGAACTGGGCGCCGCCCACCTGTGCATGCTGGCCGCGGCTGTTTTCGTGATCGCCTGGATCGGCCAGTTCATCGGTCACCAGTATGAAGGGCGCAAACCGAGTTTTCTCACCGACCTGTCGTATCTGCTGATCGGGCCGGCCTGGCTGATGGCCAAGGTGCTGCGCAAGATGGGTTTTCAGCAAGTCACATGACTGCACGCCCATGACCACAACCCTCACCTTGCTCAGCAGCCTGCTCTGGTGGCTGCTGTACAGCTCCATCTTCGCGCTGTTTTTTGCCCTCATCGCCTATGCCGTACTGCGCTGGACCGAGCGCAGCAGCGTCGTCTTCAACCGCGTCTATCTGGCCTGCCTGCTGTGGAACCTGATCGGCATCGTGCTTATCGTCGGCGTAGCTGCGAGCGAAGGCCATCTGCACCCGCCCTATGCGCCGTTGCTTGCCTCGGGCCTGCTGCGTTTCGCGCTGGTACTCGACATGCTGATCGGCACGGCTCTGCTATGGCGGCTCACGCCACGCATCGACGCGCGCCGCATACGCCCCGGCAGCGCCTGCATGGCCGTGGCGGCCATCATGGCGATCAGCTTTGGCGTGGCAACCAGCCTGGCGTAACTTCATTCATTCGATGGATGGCACTGTCTCCAACGGCGAGACCGGCGCAAGCTATACCACCCGCTCGCTTCAGAGATTTCCATGAGCCTGCGCAGCCTTTTTGTCGACTTCAATAGCTACTTTGCCTCGGTCGAACAGCACGAGGATGAAACGCTGCGTGGCCGCCCGGTCGGCGTGGTGCCAGTGGCCGCCGAAACCACCAGCCTGATCGCCGCCAGCTACGAGGCCAAGGCGTTCGACGTGAGCACCGGCACCTTGGTGCGTGAGGCAAGACGACTATGTCCCGGCATCCAGATTCGGGTCGCGCGGCCAGAGCGCTACGTCTACTGGCACCATCGGCTGATCGAAGCGATCGATCACGCCATACCGATCGCGCGCGTGGGTTCGATCGATGAAGTAGCGTGCGAACTGGTGGGCCGTCAGCGTCAGCGCGTGGTGGCCGAAGAGATTGCTGCGCAGGTGAAGCGTGAGGTAGCGCTGGCCGCGCCGGGCGGCGCGATCCGCTGCTCGATCGGCATCGCGCCCAACGATTTCCTCGCCAAAACCGCCTCGGACATGCGCAAACCCGATGGCCTCACCGTGATCGAACAGGCCGAGCTGCCGTATGCCCTGCATGACTTGGACTTGCGCGACCTGTGCGGCATCGGCCGTTCGATGGAAACGCGTTTGCACGAAGCCGGCATCACCACGGTGGCGCAGCTCACCGCTGCCGACAAGCATCGCCTGCGGCACGTCTGGGGCGGCATCGAGGGCGAGCGCATGTGGGGGCTGCTGCGTGGCGCATGGCTGCCGGTCGCAGCGACCGTGCGCGGATCGATCGGCCACTCGCATGTGCTGGGTCCTGAGCTACGCAACGCGACCGGCGCCCGCGCCGTGTTGAAAAAGCTGCTGGTGAAAGCCGCCATGCGCATGCGCCGCGAAGAAATGCTGGGCGGCGCGCTGGCCGTACGCATCCGCTTTATCGGCCACGAACTACGCTGGGAGCGCGACCTCACGTTCGATCACACTGACGACAGCCGTGAGTTGCTGAACCTGTTGAACGGCATGCTCGATGGCAGCAGCCGTCAACGCCCCCTACCCGGCCCGACTAACGCCACGCCGTTGTCGGTCAGCGTAACCCTGCTGCGACTGGTGCCACGCACGCAAAGCAGCGGCTCGTTGTTCGCACCGCCACAGGACCCGCGCCGCATCGACGCTCTGGTCGATCGCATCAATACCAAATTCGGCTACAACAAGGTCTACTTCGGCAGCATGCGGCTGGCGCTGGAACACGACGCCGCGCCGATGCGCATTCCGTTCAATCGCATTCCGGATGCCAAAACCGAGAACGAGGCCACCGCCGAAAATGACGCCAGCCACAACGCGCTTTGGCTGCAATCACTTAACCGCTACAAGGTGCTTGCAGAAGGCCAGCACCGGCAGCAAGAGCTCAAGCGCAAGGGCGACTGAAATGAGTCACACGTCTGCAACGGAATATCGGTGGACGCCAACTAAATCGATACGGCAGTCTTCGCTGTCGAGCGATCGCCTACTCGGCGACTGATCGACGATGCACTTCCCACACGTGCGGACAAAGTCGAGGCAGCGGAGCTCAGCAAGGTCCATTAAGCGGTATTCAAGCGCAGTCACCGCTCAGCCTACTGCCAGCGCGGCGAAAGCCAGCGCCACTGCTTCAGCACCGGGATCGACCGCACCGGCCAGCGCGTGCCCAGGCACATACGCCGAGCGACCGGCACGGGCGCGGGTGATCGTGGCGGTGTGTTCGGCGCCGGCACGGGCGGCCGTCGCGGCAGCGGCCAGACCTTGCGGCAAGACCTGCACTGCCGGGATCAGCGCGTCCAGCATCGTGCGGTCACCGAGCTTGGCGCCGCCGTAGTGTTGCACCCGCTCGATGCCATCAAGCAAAGCATCGGGCCAGCTCTTGCCGGCCGTCAGTGCGGTGCCGGTGGCCATGAATAAAATCGACAGCAGCACGCCACTGGAGCCACCCATCGCATGCGCCAGCAAACGGCCGAGTTCGTCGTTGAGCCGGGCCGGCTCGGCGCTGCTGAGCGCGCCCTTGGCCAACTTGCCATCGACCGCTTTCGCGCCGGCGGCGAAGGTGCTTCCGGCATCGCCATCGCCGCTGCGGGCGTCCAGCTGATCGAGCTGTTGCTCGGCTGCGCGCAAGGCCGTGGTGATGCGTTGGATCGCCTGCTCGTTGGCCGGGTTGCGCTGGCCGACGCCTGGCTCGGCGTCGGACTCAGCCACGACGGCGAAGGTCTGCGCTGCGTGCGGCCGACAGATGCCCGGCCATGCGGCGGCATCGACCACGCTGCTAAGCGCTTCCACATAGTCGTCTTCGGCAGGCAGCAAGGTGATCGAGAAACCATGCATGTCCAGTGAGGTCATCAGCGGCGCCGGGCGCACCAGCAAGGCGATCCGCTCAACCCCGATACGCGTCAGCAATTCGTCGGTCAGCACGGCCAGTTCCTGGGTCGAACAACCGCCGAGATTGTTCAACATCACGATCAGCCGGCGCTGTTCGCCGTAACGCTGTTCTGCTGCGGCCAGCAAGGGCGTCAGCACGAGGGCGACCGCTTCAGCAGCATCCTTGGGCGCGACCTGCTCGGCGCCCGGTTCGTTGTGGATGCCCAGGCCCAATTCGGGGCTGCGCCGCTCGATCGGATGGCCCGGCAAGGTACAGCTGGACAAGGCCATGCCCAGCGACAGCAGCTGGCTGGCGAAATGCTCAGCGCGATCGGCCAGCTCATCCAGCGCCAGACCGCGCTCAGCCAGATGGCCGGCATACTTGTGCAGCAACACGGTGCCGGCGATGCCACGCGGCTGACTGGCGTCGGCCAGCGCGATATCGTCGGCGACGATAACGGTGCGCACATGCAACCCTTCACGCCGCGCCTGCTCGGCGGCCAGCCCGAAATTGAGGCGGTCGCCGGTATAGTTTTTCACCACCAGCAAGGCGCCGGGTTTGCCGCAACAGTGGCGCAGGCCGGCCAGCACGGCGGCGACGCTGGGCGAGGCGAATACTTCACCCGAGACCGCTGCCGTCAACATGCCGCGCCCCACGAAACCGGCGTGCGAAGGTTCATGCCCAGCGCCGCCACCGGACAGCACTGCGACCTGCTCGCTGCGCCAGTCGGCCCGCGCCAGAATGCGCACGCCCGAGCCCGGTTCGGCCACGATCAACGGGGCAGAACGCGCCAGTGCGCCAAGCACTTGATCGACGACCCGGTTCGGTTA
>Ga0302307_10001107_pt1 | contig 17080 bp, 13 predicted proteins | sample III_Palsa_E3_2_FD_200530 | JGI IMG/M metagenome (GOLD analysis project Ga0302307, IMG submission 200530) | Peat permafrost microbial communities from Stordalen Mire near Abisko, Sweden - III_Palsa_E3_2 | ecosystem: Environmental > Terrestrial > Soil > Palsa > Peat permafrost | place: Sweden... | reverse complement strand
TGGCTTGCATCCACGCCGACGTCGTTGCGGCTAATTCTTGCAGGACTTCGGCGTCGGTCTTTTTTGCGCTTTTCAGGACATGGAAGGAATGGTCGGCGGTGTCGATGATGTGCAGGGTGGCGCGGGGGCCGAGTCTCTTGTTTAGCTTTTTAACTAGGGGGCGGAGGAGTTGGAGGTCGGCTAGGGTGTCGCGCGTGCCTTGGAGGAAGAGCATCGGGATTTTTACATCGGCGAGATGGTCGGCGCGTTTGGTGTCTGGACGATTCGGTTGATGCAGCGGGAAGCCGAAGAAGATCAGGCCGCGCACGTCAGGCAAGAGGCTTTGCGCGGCGGCTTGCGAGGTCATGCGGCCGCCCATGGATTTGCCTCCGGCGAAGATGGGTAATTTTGGCGCGGCGTTTGACGCGGCGCGGACGGCGGCGGCGACGGTCGCGGTGAGTATTGGCGGGCGGTCGGGGGCGTGGCGGCCATCCTCCATGTAGGGAAATTGGTAGCGGAAGGAGGCGACATTGACGGCGGCGAGGGCGTCGGCGAGGTTGGCCATGAAGGGGTGGTTCATTCCGGCGCCGGCCCCGTGCCCGAGGACGAGAAGATATTTGGGTTTCGGCGGCGTCAGCAGGAGGGCGGAGACTTCCCTGCCGGGCGCGGGTTCGAATCGAAGGTGTTTTGGTTTGGGCATTGCGCAGGATTTTAGCAGGAGAGGAGGCAAAGGCCCCACTCTTCCAAAAGCGGGAAGGATGGGGGACCCGAAACGTCAAAGGCGGACGCCTACGAATCAAACGGCTTGGCGGCGCGTGAATTTGATACGGTCTTATGCTGGGCTGGAGGCTGAGAATGGGAAAGGCGTTTGTGGATTTGAGCCATGTGGTTTACGACGGGTTGATTACGTACAAGGGATTTCCGGCGACGATCATTTGCGATTTTTTGAGCCGGGAGTCGTCGCGGAAATTTTATCGCGAAGGGACCAGCTTTCAGATTGGGCGCATCGACATGATCGCGAATACGGGGACGTATATCGATACGCCGTTTCACCGGTTTGAGGAGGGGAAAGATTTGGCGGAGGTGGAGCTGAGTTCCCTGGCGGAGTTAGATGGCGTGGTGGTGCGAGCGACGGGATTGGCGGGGCGAGCGGTCGATCGCGAGGTGTTTACGGGCTTGGAGGTGCGCGGCAAGGCGGTGCTGGTGGAGACGGGCTGGTCGCGGCATTGGGCCACCGACCAGTATTTCGAAGGGCATGTGTTTCTGACGCGGGACGCGGCGGAATATTTGCGGGACGCCGGCGCGGTGCTGGTGGGGATCGATTCGTACAACATTGACGATACGGCGGATGGGGTGCGTCCGGTGCATACAATTTTGTTAGGCGCGGGGATTCCGATCGTGGAGCATATGTGCAATTTGGAGATGGTACCGCTGAGTGGGTTTACGTTTACGGCGGTGCCGGTGAAGGTCAAGGGAATGGGATCGTTTCCAGTGCGGGCGTTTGCGACGGTCGTTCTCTAATTCAAAGGCTGGGCCACCCGTCTACGACGAGCCGGGCCGCTGTGGCGGATGCGGAAAAGCGCGCGCAAATAAGTTTCGGCCGGTCGGCCGCCCAGGGCTATACTCCCGCGCGAAGGAGTAGCCCCGCCATGGAAATGAAGCGACGAGAATTGCTGGAGAAGTGCGCCGCGCTGGGAGCAATGACGATTGCCGGCGGCGCGATGCCAATAGTGGCAGTGGCGCGCGCGTGGGACGACGCGGAAAAGCGGAAGACGCCGACGCCGTGGTGCGAGCTCGGACCTTTTTACAAGCGCGATGCGCCGCACACGACGATGCTGCGCGGCGCCAACGATTCCGGCATGCCGCTAGCGGTGGCGGGCACGGTGTACAGCGTGAACGGAAACATCTTACAGGATGCGACGCTGGAAATCTGGCAGACCGACAACGCGGGGCACTACGACAACCAAGGCTATCTGTACCGCGCGATCATGAAGCCGGATGGCAAGGGCGGGTACGCGTTTGAATCGGTCCTGCCAGGACATTATCCCGCGCGCGTGGCCCAGCACGTTCATTACTTGGTGACTGCGCCGGGACACAAGCCGATCACCACGCAACTTTATTTCGCGACGGACCCTGTATTCCAGGGCGATCCGGATAAGAACATGAAAGCGGATCCGCTGATCACCAGCCGCGAACTGATCCGTGCGGTGGTGATCAAAGGCGATCCGGGTACGCACATCGTTGCAGCAGTGAACTTCGACATCGTACTGGAGAAGGCATGAAGCGTTTGTTGGGCATGGTAATTGCGCTGTGCTGCTGGACCTTTTCGGGGAACGCAACAGCGAGCGCGGCGGATTTGAAGCCGGTGGCGAGCGTCACGCTGCCGTGCGAATCGACGTACCAAATGATTTCTCCGACGGGCAAAACGCTGGCGGCTCTCTGCAACGCGGACCGAAGCCTTCACGTGGTGGATATCGCCAGCGGGAAGGAACTGTTCGCGCAGGCGAGCGATATTCGAATTAGCGCATCCGATTTTTCGCGCGACGGAAAATGGTTTGGGGTCGGCTTTTGGGATGGGACGGTGAAAATTGTCCCGCTCGCAGGCGGCGCAGCCCAGCAGTGGAGGGTGAGCGAGCACCGCATTCACCTGATCGAGTTTCTGCGCGATGGGCATTCGGTTTTTGTCGATGCGCTGGGCGATCCGGGCCAGATCTGGGATCTGAGCGGCACGGCGAAGCCGGTGGCGACGCTGCATTCCGATTTTTCCGGGCCCTCGGCGGTGGCGGCGAGCGCCTACGGAAAGTTACTTGCGACTGGTGGCGGCGACACGGTGATGCGCATCTACGACACGGGAACCTGGAAAATGCTGCACGAGAATCGCAACGCTTCGAAGTTGGAAATGTTCGATATGGATTTCACGCCCGATGGAAAATATCTGCTCGCCGGGGGTGCCGACGATCACTTGCTGGTGATCGACGCCGCGACGGGTGAGGAAACGCGCAAGCTCGGTGGGCCGAGCGGAGTGATCGATGACGTCTCGGCGCTGGGAGACAACACCCACGTCTTGGTGGAGTACGTCGACGCCGACGACGTGAACAAGCCGCCGGTTCACGCGATTTGGAACCTGGACACGCAGAAAGCCCAGGCCATGCCGGACCTCGAGACGGTTACCGGCCACCGGGTAGTAAACGGCAAGATGTGGTTCGCGAGCACCAAGGGAACCGCGCTGCAGATTTTCGAGTACAACTAGATCCCCACCGCGAAAAATCCTCACTTCGAACACGCTGCGCCAATTGGCGTTGCAGTTCGTTCGTCTCGCCTTGAGTCAAAGGCCCCACCCTTGCAAAGGCAGCAAGGTGGGCCACCGGAAAATGAAGGACAGCCCAACAGCTCGTTGAACCGCCACTAGTTCGAGAATTTTTGGGCCAGGGGGAAACGGCGGCCTACGCTGAAGGCTTTGCTGGTTAGTTTCAGGCCTGGAGGGGCTTGCTTGCGTTTGTATTCGTTGGTGTCGACTAACATGGCGACGCTGCGGACCAGGTCGAGGGGGAAATCGAAGTGATCGGCGATTTCTTCGGGGCTGCGCAGATCTTCGACGTAGGCTTTGAGGATGCGGTCGAGGACGCTGTAATCGGGGAGCGTGTCCTGGTCGCGCTGGTTCGGGCGGAGCTCGGCGGAGGGCGGCTTAGTGATGGTTTCCTGCGGGATCACTTCCCTTTTGCGGTTGATGAATTCGGCGAGGGCGTAGACCATCGATTTTGGGACGTCGGAAATGACAGCGAGGCCGCCGGCCATGTCGCCGTAGAGCGTGCAATACCCTACGGCCATTTCGGATTTGTTGCCGGTGCTGAGCACCATGGAGCCGAGTTTATTGGAGAGCGCCATGAGCAGGTTGCCGCGGACGCGGGCCTGGATGTTTTCTTCGGTGGTGTCTTCGGGTTTACCGGCGAAAACGGGCGCGAGAGTTTTGCGGTAGCAATTGAAGGTGTCCGAAATGGGCAGAGTGACGAATTCGATGCCGAGATTCTGGGCGAGCAGGCGGGCGTCACGCAGGCTGCCTTCGGAAGAATAGGGGCCGGGCATGCCGGCGCCGAGGACGTTTTCCTTCCCGAGGGCTTCGGTGGCGATGGCGGCGACCAGCGCGGAGTCGACGCCTCCGCTGAGGCCGACGACCACTTTTTTGAATCCGCACTTGCGCACGTAGTCGCGAGTGCCCAGGACCAGGGCGCGGAAGGCGGCTTCGAGTTCGTCTTCGATCAGGGGGCGGACGTCGCCCAGGCCGGTGACGGTGTCGAAGAAGATCAAATCTTCTTCGAAGGATTTGGCGCGGGCGGCGACGCGGCCGTCGGGCATGAAGGCCACGCTGGAGCCATCGAAAATCAGGCTGTCATTGCCGCCGACCTGATTCACGTAGACGACCGGGACGCGATATTCCCTGGCGATGTTCTGCAGCATGTCGTGGCGCAGCGAGCGCTTGTCAATGGTGTAGGGCGACGAGGAAATATTCAGCAGCAGGCTGCTTCCCTTCCCGACAATTTCGGAGACGGGGTCGCGATCGTAGAGCTGCTGGGGCCAGAAGCTTTTGTCGTTCCAGGAATCCTCGCAGATGGTGATGCCGAGCTGCTCGGATTGGAAGGGGAAGACGTGCTGGGTGTGCGCGGGCTGGAAGTAGCGCGACTCGTCGAAGACGTCGTAGGTGGGCAGCAGCATTTTGCGCTGCTCGAAAAGAATTTTTCCGTTGGCGATGAGCGCGGCGGAATTGGCAACGGGTTTGCCGGTATTGTCCATGGCGTCGCCGACGAATCCGACGAGGGATGGCAGCGGGATTTTTTTGGCGAGGCGGACGAGTTCCTGCTGGTTTCGCTCGGCGAAAGATGGGCGCTCGACGAGGTCCTGCGGCGGGTATCCGCAGATGCAGAGCTCAGAAAAGACGGCGAGGTCGGCGCCGCCTTTTTGGGCTTCGGCGGCGAGTTCGAGGATGCGGGCGACATTGCCGTCGAAATCGCCGATGGTTGGGTTGAATTGGGCTAGGGCGATTTTCATGGGCGTGTGGCGCGTGCGTTGGCGGCGCTTGTGGTGATTCCCTCAGCGGCTGAAGCCGCTCGGAGTTGCGTTAGTTCCGGCACGGCTGAAGCCGTGCCCTGACGAAAAGCACACGCATTTGCGCTGTAACTTTGGGGAAACATTTTTGACGGGCACAAAAAAACTCCCGGAGGATTTTGCGCTCCGGGAGCCGAAATGTTTGGATCTGGACAACTGGGTCAGCCTTCATCGAATCTGCGCGCTCATGAAAAAAAAGTGGGCGCGGCTCGATCTTGCCAGCGCGATTAGACGCTGAAGGAGCTGCCGCAGCCGCAGGTGCTCTTGACGTTCGGGTTGTTGAACTTGAAACCCGAGCCTTCGACGGTCTCGATGTAATCGATCTGGACGCCGTCGAGGTACATCTCGCTCATCTGGTCGACCAGGACTTTCAGGCCGTCAAATTCATAGACGCTGTCGCTGTTTTCGTTGACGGCGTTTTCGAAGGCCATGTGGTAGCTGAAGCCCGAGCAGCCGCCGCCCACTACCGCGACGCGCAAGCCCGTCGGAGACGGGGTCTGCTGCGTCAGGATTTCCTTCACCTTCGTAATCGCTACCGGGGTTAGTTGAACCATTCTGTGATTCCTCCGCAAAATCGGCCCGAAAGGCAGGCCCGAATCTCGTTCACAGTATATCAGATTCAGGGAAAGGCAAGATGGCTTCAAAGAAAAGGCGAAATAAAGTGCCCTAAGGACAATCGTTTCAGGGGGCTACTGGTTCCCGTGGCGTCGATAAATTCGGTCCACGACTCGGCCAAGGAAATAGAACCAGGCTGCGATGAGGGGCGGCGTGAGGGCGAAAAACAGAATGATCTGATTCGCGCCATGACTGCCGGCAAAACCGACAACAAGGAGGGACACGAGGAAAGCCGGCAAAGCGAACACGACCAATACTTTTGCCAGCGGAGTTGACCCTGCCGATGAGTCAATCGTCGACGGATCCCAAGTCACGCAAGGTTCGGGTTGGCCCGCGCATGTAGTCTTCCAGGCTAGAGGATCAGAATCGAGTTGGAACGTAGACCAGACAAAGTGTTTCCCCAAATCGCCATAGCCACGGTTGCGGCGGGCCGACTGGTAAGTCACGACCGCGAAGCAACAAAGGCCGAGGACGGGCAGCACGACAGTCCATCGAATGCGCATACTCAGATGGGATACCGACTAGAAAATTGTTTTCGCCAGGAACATCTAATTCGTTGGCGGCTGCATGGTCTTGGAACGGATGGCCGCGAGGCGATTGTCGACGTCTTTGGCTTGATCGGCTTGGCCGATGCCGCGGAGGGCTTGGGCTTCGCTGTTCAGTACCGGAACGAGGACCGGGCTGTTGGGACCGTATTGTTTTTCGAGCGCCGCGAGCAGTTGACGGTTGCAGGGTTCGGCCTGATCTGGCTTGCCCCACTGCTCATACAAACCGCACATGGTGGCGAGGGGTCTCACCATGTTGATGCTGTCGCGACCGTAGAGTGCTTCATCGATATGAACCGCGCGGAGAACGTAGGGTTCGGCCTCGGCATATTTTTTCTGGGCGAAATAAACGCGGGTGGCCACGAGCAGCGCGGAGGCGACGTTGTCGCTGGCTTCGCCGTAGACTCTTTCGTTGGCGTCGACCGCGCGGAAGTAGAAGTCCTTGGCGGCGACGTAATCGTGCTGCAGCAGAGCGTTGGTGCCCAGGGATTGCAGCGGAGGGGCGATGTTTGCGGATTGCGGACCGTACAATTCCTGCGCGTATTTCAATTCCTGCTCATAGGCCTGCTGGGCGGCGACCGGGTCGCGCCCCAGATACATGTTGCCCAGATGATCGAGCGCGGCGGGCAAGCGCGAGTCGTGCGGTTGGATCTTCTCGGCGAGGTCGGCCGCTTCTTGGTAATGGATTCTGGCTTCGTCCCAGTTTCTGGCGAGGTTGGCCTGGGCGCCGGCCTGTAAAGCCGCATCGATTTTTTGGGAAAGAGTTTGGGCGGCGCTCTTGGCCTGGACGCCGGCCTGCAGCTGCGCGGCTTCGGAGGTTTTTCCGGCGGCGCGCAGGTCGGCAAGGCGTTGATTCAGTCGGGTCTGGGCGTCCTGGTATTCACGTTGGGGGTCGCGGTCTTCGGGCCGGATTAATTTACCGCGCGGATCGACGGCGGCATCGGCGTTGGCGGACTGCTTGTATTCATCGATGGCAGCGGGCCAGTCCCCTTTTGCTTCGAGGGCCTTGGCCAACTCGACCATGACCTGAACCTGGCGCGGGTCGAGGCCCAGCGCCTGCTTGTATTCGGCGATGGCGGCGTCGGTCTGGCCCAGACCCAGGAACGCCTGGGCGTAATACCGGTGGATATCGACTCTGCTGGGATTCAGAATTTCGGCCTGTTTCAGTTCTTCCGCGGCGTGGGCGAAATCTTTCTGGGCGAGAAGCACCCGCCCCGCGCCGACACGCGCGTCGGCTGAATTGTCGCCCATTTTTTCGACGAGGTGGTACTCGGCCAGGGCGTCATCGTAGCGTTTTTGAGTCTCGGCAATGGCGCCGAGGCCGACGTGCGGACCGGGGTCGGACGGGTCCATTTTCTCCGCGATTTGAAATTCTTTGGTCGCGCCATCGAAATCCCAGACGCGATGGAGCGCAATGCCCAGGCAGAGGTGGCAGATCTGCAGGCCCGGAAAGTCCTGCTCCAATGCGCGGAACTCAACTACCGCCTCGGCATTCAGGTTTTTGCTGATTAACGCGCTGGCCAGATTGAGGCGGGCTTCGTATTTCAGCGGATCGAGGCGCTTCACCTCGCGGTATTCGCGGATGGCGGAATCCAGGTCGCCGTTGTTGGCCAACTCGACCCCCAGGTTGTAACGAGCGTCGACATCGGTGGGATCCAAGGTGAGGGCTTTTTGATACTGCTCAATTGCGGCCTTTCGATTCCCTTGTGCTGAATACATGATGCCCAGGTCCAGGTGTATGAGTTCATAGTCCGGTTTCAGACGCAGCGCTTGGTCGTATTCGGATTTAGCGGCGTCGAAGTTGTTCAGCGCCGTGAGGGAGAGTCCGGCGTTCTTGTGCGCTTCCGCGTTATCTGGATTTTCTTCGAGCGCGGTTTTAGCTTCGCGGAGGGCGGATTCGTCATCGCCTGCGCGATGCAAGACGTAGCTCAGCTTGGTATGCGCTTCCGGAAAGTTGGAGTCCAGACGCAGGACTTGCTGATAGGCCTCGACGGCTGCGGCGAAGTTCTCCTGCTGGCGCAAGAGAATGCCCAGGACGAAATCAGATTCAGGCGTTTCGGACCGGCGGCCAACGTTGGCGTCCAATTCGTTTTTCGCCTCGCCAAACTTTTTGTCGCGAATGGCTTTTCCGGCGTTGGCGAGATGTTGGAGTGCTGCGGGTTCGGCGGCGGCAGGCGACGGATTCGGGGAGCTGGTGGGGACGGTTTTGGCAATGTTGAGTGCCTTCAAGATCAACGGGTCGGCGCCGGCGGTGGTCAGCAGCGCGCGGTAGGCATCGTCGGGACGAAAATCGAGGCCACGCGTCTTGATTTGCAAGGCGATGGTTTCGGGGAGCGACTGGCCCGCGACTAGGGCTAGCAATTCGGTTCGGCGTAAAGGGGGAGGAGATGCGGGGCGCGCCGCGAGGCGGACGCCTACCAGCAGCACCAAAGACAGACTCAGCCCAACCCAAGCCAATTTTGATCTGGACATGAAGCCCTCCCCAAGAAGGTGGTTAAGATTAAGGGAGGTGCACGATCGGTTCATTAGTACGAACGTACTATCGGGGCTTTGCGGTTGCGAAAGAAGCACCTATGGCGCTGCGGCGGGCCTCTTCCAAAAAGCAACGAGAGTGTCGCGCGTGCTATATTTCACGGCCATGAAGACTTTAGGGCTGGTGCGGTTGCAGGCACATTCGTTGGTGTTGATTCTGGTGATGGCGTGCTCGGTTGCCGCGGGAGAGACGAAGGCGCCGGATTTTCGGCTGCCGGATACGGCGCGGCCGACGCGCTATCAGCTCGATCTGACGATCTTGCCGGACCAGCCAACATTTCAGGGAACCGCGATTATTGGTGTGGACTTGAAGGAACGCACGGATACGATTTGGCTGAATGCCAAAGACCTGACTGTTTCGGCGATCACGGTGACGAGCGGAGGGGCTTCGGCGGCGGCGCGCTGGCGCACCACGGATGAGATGCTCGCGGTGCTGCTGGCGCATCCGGCTGGACCGGGGCACGTTGACGTGGAGATTCACTACAGCGGAAAGCTCGATGAGAAGAGCGACGTGGGCGCGTATCGCCGGAAAGCCGGGGACGATTGGTATGTGTTTACGTCGTTCACAGCGATCGATGCGCGGCGCGCCTTCCCGTGTTTTGACGAGCCGGCCTACAAAGCGCCGTGGGATGTGGTGATGCATGTGAAGCGCGACCAGGTTGCGGTCGCGAATGCTCCCGAGATTTCGACGACCGACGAGCCGGACGGCATGAAGCGCGTGGCTTTTAAGACGACGCAGCCGTTGCCGTCGGAGATTGTGGCGTTCGCCGTAGGGCCGTTCGATGTGGTGAACGCGGGCGTGGCGGGCCAGAAAAAAATCCCGGTACGAATTATTACGCCGCGCGGGCGGGCGGTGGAAGCGACGGCGGCGCGGGCGGCGACTTCGCAGATATTGGCGCGGCTGGAGCAATACACCGGAATTCCCTACCCCTGGGACAAGCTGGACCATATCGCGGTGTTGGCGACGCCATTTGGCGCGACCGAAAATCCGGGCCTGATTACCTATGACGCGAGCTTGCTGCTCGCCGACCCCTCGCAGGCCACGCAGCGATGGCAGCAGTTCATGCGTTCGGTGATGACGCATGAGATCGCGCATCAGTGGTTCGGCAATCTGGTGACGCAGGCGTGGTGGAACGACGTGTGGCTGAGCGAAGGATTCGCGACCTGGCTCGAGACAAAAATTTCCGACCTGGAACGTCCGCCGTTTGAGCGCGGCTTGACCGCGACCGACACGCGCGATGCCATGCTGAGTTCCGATTCCGCAGCGGGCCGGCCGGTGCGTGTGCCGGCGCGGTCGCGTGACGACCTGGGGCCCTACACGGTCTATGACCTGATCATTTACAACAAAGGAGCCAGCATTCTGCGAATGCTGGAGAACTGGCTGGGGCCGGAGGTTTTTCAGCGGGCGCTGCACCGGTATTTGATCGATCATCAGTTTGGCAACGCTACGTCGGCGGACCTGGTGAAAGCGATCCAGCAAGAATCCGGCGTGGATGTGGGGCCGGTACTTTTTGGTTTTCTGGATCGTCCGGGCGCGCCGGTGCTGCGTTTTTCAATGGCGCCGGGCGGACCAGGACCGAAACTGGAAATCGAGCAGGATGCAAATCCGTGGGCGGTTCCGGTATGCATTCATCAGCCGGGTGCGGCCCGGCGCTGCGAAGTGGTCGGCTCAACGCACGGCGAGATTCAACTGACGGCGTTGCCCATTTGGATTTGGACCAACGCCTATGGCAGCGGGTACTACCGGTCGTTGCTCAGCGCGGATATGTGGGACGCGGTGGTGGGCTCGGGCTACCGGCTGCTGGAAGAGCCGGAGCAAATGGCGCTGGCGGCGGATTTGCAAGCTTTGACGAATAGCGGCCAGCTGCCTGCAGCCGAGGCCATGAAAGTCTTGCCCCAACTTGATCGAGACAACGATCCACGGGTGCAAAGTGAAGTGCGGCGGATCGAAGCGCAACTGGCAATCGTCGCGCCCGAAGCGGACCGAGCCAGGTATGCGGAATGGCTGAAGAAGGCGATGAGGGACGAGCTTCCAGCGGCGCAGCAAGGCGCGAGCGTCGAGCAGTTCCTGGAAAAAGCGCAGGCTTCGGCGGGCGGCGATTCGAAACCCTGAATGGCCCGGTACTTTATTGCTGGCGCCGCATTTCCGCAAGTGATTCGCCGGCGACGTGTACAACGCTGGGCGAATCCCCTAAAATAATTGCCTACGATGAAACACACCATAACGTTGATTCCCGGCGACGGGATTGGCCCGGAAGTTTCCGCAGCGGTTAAGAAAATCATCAGTGCAGCTGGAGTGGACATTGCGTGGGACGAGATTGCCGCGCGGGCGGAGATCGAACGGCGGGGCCTCGATTTCATGCAGGCCGGCGTGCTGGAATCGATTCGCAAAAACAAGGTGGCGCTGAAAGGGCCGCTGACGACTGCCGTGGTGGGCGGGCCGCCGAGCATTAACGTTGCGCTGCGCAAGGCGCTCGACTTGTACGCCAATGTGCGGCCGGTGAAGAACCTGGAAGGCGTGCAGTCGCGGTTTCTGGGCGTCGATCTGGTTTTGATCCGCGAAAACACCGAGGATTTGTATTCGGGATTGGAACACACCGTGGTTCCGGGCGTGGTCGAGAGCCTGAAGATTATTACGGAGAAGGCGTCGACGCGGATTGCGCGGTTTGCGTTTGAGTTTGCGCGGAAGTATGGGCGCAAAAAAATTCACGCAGTGCATAAAGCGAACATCATGAAGCTGTCCGATGGTTTATTTTTGACGTGCTGCCGGAAAGTTGCGGAAGAATATAAGGATATTGAGTACAAGGAATTGATCATCGATAACGCCTGCATGCAGATGGTTTTGAACCCGCACCAGTTCGACATGCTGGTTTTAACCAATTTGTATGGCGACATCATGAGCGATTTGGCGGCGGGGTTGGTCGGCGGGCTGGGGGTGGTGCCCAGCGGGAATATGGGAGAAACCGTGGCGGTGTTTGAGGCGGTGCATGGGACGGCGCCGGATATTGCGGGGAAAGATATTGCGAATCCTACGGCGCTCTTAATGAGCGCGATTTTGATGCTGCGGCATGTGAATGAGGTTAGCGCGGCGAAGCGGATTGAGGATTCGTTGCATACGGTTTACAAGGAAGGAAAACATTTGACGCGCGATGTGGGTGGGAGTGCGTCGACGACGGAATTTACGGAGACGTTGATTCGGACGATGAAGGCGTAAGAGTTTTAGTGGTGGTTTGACCGAGTGCCGGGCCTCCGGTGCTGGATCGCGCGCGACGCGGCAATCGAAGAGAGATCCTTCGTCGCACAAAGCGCTCCTCTGGATGACGGCCAAAGGCGGGTGGTGCGCTGGGGATAAACGGAGGCAGAGCCGGTTCGACGGCGCCTGAGTTAAAAGCAAAATCCCCACCCTTCCAGAAACGGGAAGGATGGGGTACCCCAAAACATTTAAGAAACTTCAAAGCTTAGTTCCCTGCTTGTTTCTTCCTGCAGTCGTCGCAGACGCCGCCTACTTCGGTGCGGCAGACGGTGATTTCGATCCCGCAGTCGCGGGAGATCTGCCGTTTTATTTCCTCGTACAATTCGCTTTCGAATTCGCGAACTTTGCCGCATTTCATGCAGGCCACATGGATGTGGTCGCGAGGGCCGTGGCTTTCGTAGTAGTGGCGATCGCCGCGCAGGTGCAGCAGGTCGAGTTCGTCGATCAGGCCCTGGCGCTTCAGCAGGTCGAGCGTGCGATAGACGGTGACGCGGGTGACGGCCGGATCGATTTTTTGCGCGCGTTCCAGGATTTCGGCGGCGTCGAGATGGCGGCGAGCGGTTTCCATGACTTGCAGCAGGACGCGGCGCTGTTTGGTTAGGCGAATGCCGCGAGCTCCGAGGGCTTGTTGCAGGTGGCCGGGAGCTTCGTGGTTGATGCGTTCGCCGGTGGAGACGCGATGTTCGGGTGTGGCGGCCATGTGTCTATTTACAGTATAGCAAAAGTGAAAAGTGGTGAAGTGGTGGTTGTGATTGTTTTTCGGGGGTCGCGCGAGCCAACGGCGGCGAGTCGCGGTGTAGTGCACATCGAAGAGAGATCCCTCGTCGGGCTAAAGACTGGCCCTCTGTCGGGATGACAGCCAAAAGCAAGAGACGGGGCTAGTGGCTTTGCACCAGTTTGAAGATGTCGCTGTAGATGACGAAGGCGGAAATTCCTAATAGGAAGACGAGGCCGACCTGGACGAAGCGTTCTTTTACGGCGAGGCTCAGGTCGCGGCGCAGGATGCCTTCGATGGCCAGGAGCAGGACGTGGCCGCCGTCGAGGATTGGAATCGGCAGCAGGTTGAGCAGGCCCAGGTTCAGGCTGATCACGGCCATGAAGAAAACCAGGTCGAGCGGACCGCGCTTGGCTGCCCTGCCCGAGGCGCGGGCGATGCCGACGACGCTTTGCAGTTCGCGGATTTTTACTTTGCCGGTGAAAAGTCCGCCGAGGACCGTGGCGATCTGCTTGATGCCGATCGCGGTTTGCAAGCCAGCGAGCTTGGCCGATGGCAAAAATCCCTGGCGCTCAAAGTCTTCTTTGATTTTCGGCGACACGCCCACTTGCCAGACGGTGTTGCCGTCACCGCCCATGGCTTGCACTGGGGTGATCTCGATGGGAACTGTTTGTTCGCCACGCTGGACGGTGAAATGAATTGGTTTGCCGTCGGAGCGGCGGACGCGATCGACGAGCTGGCCCCACGTGACGATGGGCGTCCCATCCATTGAGATAATTTTGTCGCCATCGTGCAGGCCGGCGCGGTCGGCAGGAGTGCCGATGCCAACTTCGTCGGTGACCGGGGGCAGCAGCGGATAGCCGAACAACGATTCCACCGTGGCCGGAAGAGCGGGCATAGTTCCATATAGGGTCTGTTCGGCGCCGTTGCGCAAAACGGTGATGGTTACTGTGCTGCCGGGCTGCACCTGTTCTACCTGCTCATAAACCTTTCCCCAGGTCGGCGTCTTTTTGCCGTCGACGGCGATGATCCGGTCGCCGGCGGTGATTCCGCTGGGCGCGGTCGAAGATTCAGTATTTGAAGTCTGCTGGACGGCGGCAACCGTAGCCGCATCGCGGCGATATTCTTCGGAAGGCGTGCCGGCGATCCAGAAAATTCCCCAAAAAATAAAGAAGGCGAGAAGCAAATTCATGGCTGGGCCGGCGCAGGCGATCAGCACGCGCACCCAGCGGGGCTTGGACAAAAATTCGTAATCGGCGCCGGTCCGTTCTTCTACCGGGTTATCGCCGGCCATGCGGACGTAACCGCCAAATGGGAGCGCGCTGAGGCGGTAATCGGTATCGCCGCGCTTGACGCCGAACAGGCGGGGGCCGAAGCCGAAGGAAAACACGTCGACGCGAACGCCAGCGAGTTTCGCGGCCATGAAATGTCCCCATTCGTGGACGAAGATCATGATGCCGAGAACCAGGGTGACGGATAAAATTGCGTATAAGGCGCTCGAAAGATTTGCCATGGATCCCCTGCTATGAGTTTAGTTCCTGCGTCGTTCGACTTCGATACAGGCCAGGCGCCGGGCTTCGCCATCGGCTTGCAACACATCTTCGATACTGTTCATCGCGGCGCGCGGCATCTTGCCGAGAACTTTTTCGATGACCTCGGAAATTTCGAGAAACTCGAGCCGCTTTTCCAGAAACGCCGCCACGGCGATTTCGTCCGCGGCGTTTAGGGCGCACGGCAAAGGCCCGCCCTGGCGCAGAGCTTCCTTAGCAAGGGTCAGGCACGGGAACTTCTTGGCCGGCACTTCCTCAAAATCCAGTTTTTTCAACGCGGACCAGTCCAGGGCATGAGTATTGGACGGAACCCGCTCGGGATAGGTTAGCGCATATTGGATGGGCATGCGCATATCGGTTGGGCCAAGCTGTGCCAGGACTGAACCATCCACAAATTCGACCATGGAGTGAATAGTGGACTGCGGATGGATCACGACGTGAATTTTGTCGAGGCCCACGCCGAAGAGCCATTGGGCTTCGATGACTTCGAAGCCTTTGTTCATCATGGTGGCGGAATCGATGGTGATGCGCTGGCCCATCTTCCAATTTGGATGCGCCAGGGCCTGTTTTGGTGTGATGCGCGAAAATTTCGAGAGTGGCAATTTACGAAACGGGCCACCTGACGCGGTGAGCACCAGGCGGCGGACTTCGGAGGGTTCCCCGCCCCGCAGGCACTGGTGGATGGCGTTGTGTTCGCTATCGACGGGGAGAAGAGCGACACCGGATTTTTTCACGGCGGCCATGACCACTTCACCAGCGGCGACCAGGACTTCCTTATTGGCCAGCGCGATGTGTTTGCCGAGCTGGATGGCTTTGTAGGTGGCGGGCAGGCCGACTACGCCGACGGCGGCGGAGACGACGATTTCGGCGTCGGGATGGGTGGCGACACGATCCATGCCTTCAGGGCCGAACAGAACTTCAGGCATCGGCAGGCTTGCTGTTTTCGCTCCGGTCCGAGTGCTTGGCGATTTTAGCGCGGCGCATAATTCGCGCGCTCCGGCTTCGGTGGCCACGGATACGACGGACGGGCGGAATTTTGCGGACTGCTCGATTGCGAGTTTGATGTTCGAGCCCGCAGCTATCGCGACCACTTGGAATTTTCCGGGATGGGCGTCGACGACGTCGAGGGTCTGGCGCCCGATGGAGCCGGTGGAGCCCAATATAGAAATGCGCTTCATCTGCCTCTATTTTATAGGCGTTCGCGCGATTATGCGAACGAGTATCGGATTTCGTGCGTCGAATGTTCGGCGGCCACACGCGAGTGCGCGAACCTTCTTAAGTCTTCAATTCGGAGAGCTTGGTGTCTTCGGGCGTGTCGGTGAGGCTTTCGAATCCGAGGTGGTAGCCGTCGGGGTCAGTTAAGGTGGTGGTCCACATGGCGTTGCCTACCTGGGGTTCGGAGGCGGCTAAGCCACGGGAGATGAATTCACGGTAAAGGGTTATGGCATCCTGGCACTTAAATTCCAGGGATACGCCTTCACCGAGTTTGCCGCTGGCGGGTTTCGCGTGGTGTCCATCGGTGGCGAAAGACTGCAGCATGAGGGCCGCGCCGCCGAGTTCGAGCCAGCACCAGCGAATTTTTTCGTCGACGAGCCATTTATTTTTGAGGGTGAAGCCGAGACCGTCGATGTAGAAGCGCAGCGATCTATCCATTTCGGTGATGCGGAAGAACGGGACGACTTGCTTGACGTTGCTCGAGGATTGGGCTGAGGCACTCATCCGCGCACCTTCTTTGGGACGCTTCTTTTGCGATTCCAGTAATGCTACCTGGGTGGCTTCACGTTACACCGTCACCATGGCGCCTTGCAGCCACTGATACAGAATCCAGACGACTGACGCAGCGAGAATTAAGCTGTCGATGCGGTCGAGCATTCCGCCGTGGCCGGGGAGCAGCGCGCCGGAATCTTTTACGGATGCGCCACGTTTGTAGGCAGATTCGATCAGGTCGCCGGCTTGGCCGGCGATATTCGCGGCAACGGCGATGCCAATCAGCGTCAGTGTGTCGATTTGCATCCAGCGCGCGAAGGCGATGGCCACGAGCGCGGACGCGACGACGTTGGCGAACGCGCCCTCCCAGGTTTTCTTGGGGCTGAGGGCTGGCGCCATTTTGAGGCGGCCGACGGATTTGCCGATGAAGTAAGCCAGCATGTCGCCAGCCCAGATCAGCACCAGCGTGAACAGGATTAATTGGCGGCCGACTGGTTCGATTTCGTTGACGCGCACGATGTAGCTGAACGGCAGAGCGATGAACAAAATTCCCGCGGCGCTGATGGCCAGGGCGGGCAGAACTTCGAGCAGCGGGCGGCGGGTGGCCAGGCCCAGCGCGACACAACCAAAAATAAAAATCAGGAAAGCGGCATCGAGCGAGAGCACGCCGCCGACGGCGTTGCGCACCACCGAGACGCCGCCGGTGAACGAACGAGTTTCACCAAGCCCGACGGAATATTGCGAATAGAAAATCAGCGCGGTGCCGAAGTACGTCCATTTCTTGAAGGCGCGGAGCCCAACCTTGTCGCCAATATCGAAGAATTCGAACAGCGCCAGAATGGCGACGACGCAGGCGAGTGCGGCGAGCAGCGCGGGCGGACCAAACCAGACCAGGGCGACGACGATCGGAATCAGGACGGCTGCCGTAGCGATGCGAAGCAGCATCCGGCGCTAGCCTCTCCCCTTCTTTTGGGCTAGCTCGGAGGGCGGTTCGGTTCCGTTCGGCTTCGCGCCGAGGCCGCCGTAGCGGCGTTCGCGCTTTTGAAAATCGAGCAGAGCTTCGAGGAGGCGCTCGCGGGAAAAA
>Ga0302307_10001079_pt1 | contig 17305 bp, 29 predicted proteins | sample III_Palsa_E3_2_FD_200530 | JGI IMG/M metagenome (GOLD analysis project Ga0302307, IMG submission 200530) | Peat permafrost microbial communities from Stordalen Mire near Abisko, Sweden - III_Palsa_E3_2 | ecosystem: Environmental > Terrestrial > Soil > Palsa > Peat permafrost | place: Sweden... | reverse complement strand
TTTTACCAAACTACAGTTCGATCTTTTCTCCAATTTAAAGGTGGAAAAAGTTATTTATAAAGGCCAGGAACTGCCTTATACCCGCGAGTTTAACGCTGTATTTGTAACCTTTCCGGCAACTATAAGCAAGGGCAGTAAGGATGAGTTTACCGTTTACTATTCCGGTAATCCAATCGAAGCAAAAAGGGCCCCCTGGGATGGCGGCGTTGTTTTCACAAAAGATTCATTGGGTAAGCCCTGGGTGGCAACAGCCTGCCAGGGTATGGGCGCCAGCGTGTGGTGGCCCAATAAAGATCAGCAGGCCGATGAGGTTGATAGCGCGCTCATCAGCATAAGTGTCCCCACAGGGCTCAAAGATGTATCAAATGGTCGCCTGCGCAAGGTTACCGACCTGGGTAACGGCTATACCCGGTTCGATTGGTTTGTGGCAAACCCGATCAACAATTATGACATAGAAGCCAATATAGGCGACTATACGCATTTTGGCGACAGCTACGACGGCGAAAAGGGTAAATTAAGCCTTGATTACTGGGTACTGCCATATCATATTGAACAAGCGAAAAAACAGTTCGGGGATAATGTAAAGCGGATGCTGCAATCGCATGAGCACTGGTTCGGCCCCTATCCTTTTTATGAGGACGGCTATAAACTGATAGAAACCCCATACCTGGGCATGGAACATCAGAGCGGAACAGCGTACGGCAACCATTTTGTTAACGGATACTATTCGCGTGGTGAGGGTGTAGATCTCTCCCATACCGGCTGGGGGCTTAAATGGGATTATATCATCATACATGAAAGCGGGCACGAATGGTTTGGCAACAGTATAACTTCCAAAGACCTGGGCGATATGTGGATCCATGAATCGTTCACCGATTATTCAGAATCGTTGTTTGTGGAAACCTTTTATGGCAAACAGGCCGGCCTGGAATATGTACATGGATTGCGCAGGGGCATAGCTAACGATAGCCCCATTGTTGGCCCTTATGGCGTAAATAAAGAGGGTTCGGAAGATATGTATGATAAAGGTTCGGTTATTTTAAACATGGTGTGCACCATTATTAACGACGATGAAAAATGGCGCGGCATTTTACGCGGCCTGAATAAAACTTTTTATCACCAAACGGTAACCTATAACGATATTGTAAATTATATAGTCGATAAATCGGGTATGAACCTGGCGCCCGTGTTCGACCAGTATTTACATTATCGCACCATACCCATACTGGAATTTGCTACCGTTAACGGCAAGCTGAATTGCCGCTGGACGAGTTGTGTAAAGGGTTTTAACATGCCGGTGAAAATAAAAATCAAAAATGGCGAATACCAATTTATAACACCCGGTACCAGATTAAGCCCGGTAAATATTGAAGGTATAAATAAAGATAACTTTGAGGTTGATACGTTCAATTATTATATAGGCATACTAGTGGATTAACGCGACGGTGAAGTGCATTAATTTATTTTAGTTTTTGTGCAACATGTGGGCGTTACAAGGTGTCTTATACTTAATAAACAAACAAATCACATGAAATCATTAACCAAAGTTCTGTTGGCGTCGGCGATATTATTATCGGGCGTCAATTATACTTTTGCCAAAACACCTAACTCAGCAAAAGTAAACGCAAATTCCGAAGTGCAGGACCGGCACCTATCAGGCTTTAATGCTATTGATGTATCAGGCTCATTTGATGTATATATTGTACAGGGCGGTACCGAATCGGTAAAAGTAGAGGCACCGGCAGATGTAATGGGCCATATTATTACCGAAGTTGAGGATGGCGTTTTAAAAATACATGATAAAAATAATTCCGGCTGGCATTGGAGCGGCTGGGGCTGGGGGAGCCATAAAAAGATCGCTATTTATGTTTCGGCAAAGGATTTGAATGAAGTTGGCATCACCGGTTCGGGCGATGTTTATTTTAAAGATGGTATCAGGTCGGATGCTTTAAAATTACATGTAAGCGGATCGGGCGATGTTTTAGGCAAGGTTGATGTAAAAACCCTGGAATGTAATATATCAGGCTCCGGCGATATGAAACTTGGCGGCCGTGCCGAAAACGCGGTGGTAAGCCTGTCAGGCTCCGGCGATTTTTCTGCCCGCGACTTGATAACCGATAATACTTCGGTACGGGTATCAGGCTCCGGAGATGCCAGCATTTATGCTAACAATAGTGTGGAGGCCCATGTATCAGGCTCGGGCGATGTAACTTATTCAGGCGCCGCAAAAAACATTATCAGCAAAAAATCCGGCAGCGGAGATATTAGCAGGGATTAAGTTTTATCCATAATATAACAAAAAGGCCCTGCTCAAATTGAGCAGGGCCTTTTCTATTTCTTAAAAAAGAAGTTTAAATTATTCTCCTTTTTCAGCATTTTCTTCATTGTCGGCAGCTGGAGCTTCTTCAGCAGCAGGTGCTTCAGCTACGGGAGCCTCATCAACTATCGGCGCTTCAACAACTTCTTCGGCTACAGGGGCAGCAGTTTCAGCCTGGGCAACCGGTGCCTTAGCTTTTCCTGAACCACCACGACGGCGGGTTGTCTTTTTAGCAGTTGCCTGGTTATCGCCACCGTAAACAGTGTTGTAATCTACCAGTTCAATAATGGCCATTTCAGCGTTATCGCCCAAACGGTTTTCCATTTTGATGATACGGGTATAACCTCCCGGGCGGTTAGCAATTTTAGTTGCCACATCGCGGAATAGTTCAGTAACCGCGTCTTTATCCTGTAGATAGCTAAATACGGTACGGCGTGAGTGTGTAGTATCGTCTTTTGATTTGGTTAAAAGAGGCTCAACATAAACGCGTAAAGCTTTTGCTTTAGCTAAAGTTGTAGTAATACGCTTGTGCATAATAAGCGAAGTTGCCATGTTACCCATCATCGCCTTGCGATGGCTGTTGGTACGGCCTAAGTGATTTAATTTTTTTCCGTGTCTCATTGTTATTTAATTTTAGCACGTGCATACCGTTGGGCGATTACCTCAAGCCCGCGGAATTATGCCAATGTTAGTGATTAGAGATTAGTTGATTAGAGATTAGTTACTATTTGATGTGTTACTAATCTCCAGTCTCTAATCACTAATCTCTGATTAATTATTCTTCGTCTAACTTAAATTTCGACAGGTTCATACCAAAAGATAAGCCTTTTGATTTAACCAGGTCCTGAATTTCAGTTAATGATTTTTTACCAAAGTTCCTGAACTTTAACATATCAGCAACATCGTATGATACTAAATCGGCCAGGCTGCGAATATCGGCAGCTTTAAGGCAATTTAACGCACGTACCGAAAGATCAAGATCAACCAGTTCGGTTTTCAAAATCTTGCGCATGTGTAAAATTTCCTCGTCAACTTCTTTAGTCTCTTCTTTAGCCTGTGCTTCAAGCATCATGTTCTCATCGCTAAACAGCATAAAGTGCTGGATCAGGATCTTCGCTGCTTCTTTAAGCGCTTCTTCAGGATGAATAGAGCCATCGGTAGTAATATCCAGTACTAATTTTTCATAGTCTGTTTTTTGTTCTACACGATAGTTTTCAATAGTGAATTTAACGTTCTTTATCGGGGTGAAGATAGAATCGATAGCTATTACACCTACGTTAGCATCAGGATTTTTGTTTTCTTCGCTTGGGATGTAACCACGGCCTTTATTGATAGTAAGCTCAATTTCGAGCGTTACTGATGAATCCATGTTACAAATAACCAGATCAGGGTTTAAAACCGTAAAGTTATTTGAGAATTTAGAAACATCACCGGCTTTAAAAGCATCCTGACCGTTGATGATCACAAATATCTTTTCATTATCGCCAGATTCACCTGTCTTTTTAAACCTAACTTGTTTTAAGTTTAATATGATCTCGGTAACATCTTCAACAACGCCCTTGATGGTTGAAAACTCATGCATCACGCCTGAAAAACGTACAGATGTGATCGCAAAACCTTCCAGTGATGAAAGTAAGATACGACGCAGAGCATTACCAATGGTTACACCGAAACCTGGTTCTAACGGACGAAACTCAAACGTGCCATCAAAATCAGTTGACTTCTGCATGATAACCTTGTCTGGTTTTTGAAATGCTAAAATTGCCATTTATATCCTTTATTTATTGTTTACTAATTGAATTGATTAAACCACAAAAATGATTGGCAGAATATGCCAACCACCCTGTGTATAAGTATCGTTATTATTTAGAGTATAACTCGACGATGAGGTTTTCCTTAATATTTTCAGGAATTTCATCGCGGTTTGGATAGTTAAGGAATTTGCCTGATAAATTGGCAGCATCCCACTCTAACCAGCTATACTTGTTAATCTTACGGCCAGCTACTGAATGTGTAATGGCTTCTAAAGATTTTGATTTTTCGCGTACAGCTACAACATCACCTGCTTTTAACTGGTATGAAGCAATGTTAACCACTTCGCCGTTTACAGTAATATGTTTGTGGCCAACTAACTGGCGTGCGCCTGAGCGTGTTGGAGCAATGCCTAAACGGTAAACCGCGTTATCAAGGCGTGCTTCTAAAAACTTTAATAAGTTTTCGCCGGTGATACCTTCTTTAGATGAAGCACGGTGAAACAAGTTTTCGAATTGTTTTTCCAATACACCGTAAGTGTATTTTACTTTTTGTTTCTCCATCAGCTGAGTTGAATACTCTGATTGCTTTCCTCTTCTTTTAGAAGCGCCATGCATTCCTGGTGGGTAATTCTTTCTTTCTAACGCTTTATCCGGACCGAAGATCGGTTCGCGGAAACGGCGCGCAATTTTGGATTTTGGTCCTGTATATCTAGCCATTTTTGTGTTGTTTTAAAGTATCAAACGGCCCGCAGCCGCTGAATCTTAGCTTTAAAAATCTGTTAATTAAACTCTTCTCCTTTTTGAAGGGCGGCAACCGTTATGCGGAAGCGGTGTGATGTCTTTTATTGTGGTTACTTCAATACCTGCAGTTTGCAAAGTACGGATAGCTGATTCACGACCAGCGCCCGGGCCTTTTACAAAAACTTCTACCTTGCGTAAGCCTAAATCATAGGCAACTTTACCGCAATCTCCCGCAGCCTGGCCGGCAGCGTAAGGGGTATTCTTTTTTGAACCTTTAAAACCCATTTTACCGGCTGATGACCATGATATGGCCTGGCCTGTTTTATTGGTAAGGGTGATAATGATATTGTTAAATGTAGCATTGATGTGTGCTTCGCCAACCGACTCCACAATTACAATGCGCTTTTTGGTTACTTTTTTAGCTTTAGCCATTTTGTTTTTTAATTATTGAATTAATGAATTATTGAGTTAGTGAATAACCCGGACCCATTAACCGTTATTTATAATTTTTATATTCCTAATGATCTGAAAGCCGCAACTAATCACTACTCTCTGATCACTAATCACTATTTAGTAGCCTTTTTCTTGTTAGCAACAGTTTTACGTTTTCCTTTACGGGTACGTGAGTTGTTTTTAGTGCGCTGGCCACGTAACGGTAAACCTTTACGATGGCGTGTACCGCGGTAACAACCAATATCCATTAAACGCTTGATGTTAAGCTGAACTTCCGAACGCAGGGAGCCTTCAACCTTTATCTGATCGTTAATTATACCACGGATGGTAGCTAATTGCTCATCGTTCCAATCCTGCACTTTAGTATCATAGCTGATACCTGCCTGGTTCAAAATGTCCTGAGCGGTTGAGCGGCCTATTCCGTAGATATAAGTTAAACCTATCTCTCCTCTTTTATTTTTTGGTAAATCAATACCTGATATCCTTGCCATATTTATTTTTTGTGTTTTTACGTAATAACCGAACGGCGGGCCACCGTTGTACGGATCATTACAATTTCTTTAATTATCCCTGGCGCTGTTTGTACTTCGGGTTCTTTTTGTTTATAACGTAAAGTTTCCCGTTGCGGCGGATGATCTTACAATCAACACTGCGTTTTTTAATGGATGCTCTAACTTTCATCTCGTTTATTATTTATATCTATAGGTTATTCTACCTTTTGTTAAATCATACGGGCTCATTTCAAGTTTTACCCTGTCGCCCGGTAAGATCTTTATATAATGCATTCGCATTTTACCGGAAATATGCGCAATAATCTCATGTCCATTCTCCAATTCAACCCTAAACATCGCATTTGATAATGCTTCCTTTATTGTACCGTCTTGTTCAATTGAGGCTTGTTTAGCCATATTTTACTGATTATTACTTGATTATCCACCCTAAAACCGGGATGCAAAATTAATAATTTTTTTCTAATTTTTATTTTTTTCTTTTAAAACATTATCAACATAAGAAAATGTTGAAAGTATATCCACTTTTCCCTTATTTACAGCCACGGTATGCTCGTAATGAGCAGATGGTTTTTTATCGATGGTTGACACTGTCCAGCCATCATCCCAAAATTTTACCCCGGCACGGCCGGCGTTTATCATGGGCTCAATGGCAATCACCATTCCTTCTTCCAGTTTAATGCCCGATCCGCGTTTACCGTAATTAGGTACTTCGGGCTTCTCATGCAGCCTAACCCCTACGCCATGCCCTACAAGCTCTTTAACTACACCAAAGCCATGCTTTTCAGCGTGCTCCTGTACGGCGTAACCTATATCGCCTATACGCATGCCTGCTACGGCTTTTTCAACACCCAGGTCGAGGCATTCGCGGGTAACACGCATCAGCGTTTTTATAGTATCGCTAACTTCGCCAATGGCAAAGGTAAAAGCCGAATCGCCGTAGTATTTATTCAGTACCACACCGCAATCAACCGATACCAGGTCGCCTTCAACCAATACATGCTGGCTCGGGAACCCATGAACCACCTGGTCGTTAAGCGATATGCACAACGAATACGGAAAGCCATGATAATTTAAAAAAGCAGGTACACCGCCATTATCGCGGATGTAGGTTTCAGCAAGTTTATTTAATTCGATGGTTTTAACACCAGGCTCAATGATCTTAGCTATCTCGCCTAATGTTTTAGAAACAAGTAAAGAACTTTCTCTTATGAGTTCTATCTCTTCGACAGACTTATAATTGATCTTTGACATGCTAATAATTTAGATAACCGGCGGCGTTGACCCGGCAGTTGAAGCTACAGCAGTACGCCCTTTTATACGGCCTGTTTTCATTAATCCATCGTAATGACGCATTAATAAATGGCTTTCTATCTGTTGCAATGTATCTAAAACAACACCTACCAATATGATGAGCGAGGTACCACCAAAAAACCGTGAAAAAACACTACTCACACCTATTGCACCTGCAATTGGAGGTATAATAGCAATAACTGCCAGCGCTATTGAACCCGGTAAAGTGATTTTTGAAATAATATCATCAATAAAGTTAGCGGTAGCCCTGCCTGGTTTAACACCTGGAATAAAACCGCCGTTCTTCTTCATATCATCAGCCATTTGGTTTGGATTAACCGTAATAGCCGTATAGAAGTAAGTGAATAGGATAATTAATACCGCGAACACTAAATTATGCTGCCATGAAGTATAGTTAGCCAGCGCCATCACTATAGAGTTTGCGGCTATACTTGGAAATAACGATGGAATATATGCAGGTATAAACATAATGGCCTGGGCAAATATAATAGGCATTACACCTGCGGCATTTACCTTTAAAGGTATGTACTGCCGCACTCCGCCATATTGTTTGTTACCAACTATGCGTTTGGCATATTGCACCGCTATCTTCCGGGTACCCTGTACTATCAGAATAGTAAACATTACTACCCCAATTAAGGCAACAAGTTCAACCACAAAAGTTACTAAACCTCCATTACCGGTTGTACGGTTTTCAAATTCTGTTACAAACGCGCTTGGTAACTGGGCAATAATACCCACCATTATAATTAATGATATACCATTACCAATACCTTTATCGGTTATACGCTCGCCCAGCCACATTACAAATAAGGTACCTGAGGTTAACACAAACACGTTCAATACGGTAAAAAACGGATCAGATATCAACCTTGCATCAGGCGAAACCTGGGTTTTAAGGTAGCCTATGGCCTGTAAAGCAGTAATACCTATGGTTAGGTAACGGGTCCATTGGTTTATTTTGTTTTGGCCGCTTTCGCCTTCTTTTTGCAGTTTAGCAAAGTACGGCACAGCTATGCCCAGCAATTGCACCACAATTGAGGCCGAAATATAAGGCATTACACCCAACGCGAAAATTGACGCGCGGGAAAATGCTCCACCGGCAAACATATTCAGTAAGCCCAGTAAGCCTTCCTTAGCGTGTGAGTTTAATGATGCGGGGTCCACACCAGGTAAAACCACAACACAGCCTACGCGGTATATTAAAATAAATAAGAGTGTGTTGATTATACGCACTCTTAGATCCTCGATTTTCCAGATATTGGATAATGTGGTGAAAAAATTCTTCATCGAAAAATTATAGCTTAACTATGGTACCACCAGCTGCTTCAATAGCTTTTTGCGCGGTGGCAGTAAATGCATGTGCTTTAACTTCTAATTTGGCTGTTAATTCGCCGCGACCAAGTATCTTAACCAAGTCGTTACGCGATGCCAAACCATGTTCTTTCAATGTATCAAAATCAACTACTTCAAGGTTGTATTTTGCAACCAACTCCTGAAGTACATCAAGGTTAACACCTGTATATTCCACACGGTTAGGGTTTTTGAACCCTACTTTAGGCACACGGCGCTGTAATGGCATCTGGCCACCTTCAAAACCAACCTTGGTTGATGTACCTGAACGTGAACCGGCACCTTTATGGCCACGGGTTGACGTACCGCCACGGCCCGAACCGGTACCACGGCCTATTCTTTTTCTATTTTTAGTAGAACCTTCTGCAGGTTTCAGATTACTTAAATTCATGATATTAAATATTTTCTACCGCTACCAAATGATTAACTTTTTTCACCATGCCTATGATAGCCGCAGTAGCTTCAACTTCCACGCTGTGGTTGATCTTACGTAAGCCCAGGGCTTCGATCGTCTTTTTCTGGCGCTCACTTCTGTCGATCACGCTCTTAATCTGGGTTATTTTGATTTTTGCCATGACAGATTATCCGTTAAATACTTTTCCTAAATTAACGCCACGGTGCTGTGCTACGGTATAAGCATCGCGCAGTTGCGATAATGCCGATACAGTTGCCTTAACCACGTTGTGCGGGTTTGATGAGCCTTTTGATTTAGCCAATACGTTATGCACGCCTGCCGATTCTAACACGGCACGCATTGCACCACCAGCTATAACACCGGTACCATTAGCTGCTGGTTTTATGAAAACAAAACCGCCCGAAAATTTACCAATTTGCTCGTGAGGTACAGTTCCGTTAATAATAGGAACTTTTACCAGGTTCTTTTTAGCATCATCAATACCTTTAGCAATTGCTTCGGTTACTTCTTTCGCTTTACCTAAACCATAACCTACAACACCGTTTTCATCGCCTACTACTACGATAGCAGAAAAGCTGAATGTACGGCCACCTTTGGTTACTTTGGCTACACGTTGTATGCTTACCAAGCGGTCTTTTAATTCGATCTCGCTTGTTTTTACTCTTTTTATGTTGATTGTTGACATTTCTTTCTTCGATTAAAAGTTTAAACCGCCTTCACGTGCGCCTTCGGCCAGTGATTTAACACGGCCATGGTACAAATAACCGTTCCTGTCGAAAACTACATCTTTAATACCTGCTGCAAGGGCCTTTTCAGCTACCAGTTTGCCTACGGCTACTGATTGATCTGATTTGGTACCTTCTGTGGCAACAAAATCTTTTGATAAAGATGAAGCCGATACGATGGTTTTTCCGGATACATCGTCAATTATCTGGGCATAAATACCTTTATTGCTTCTGTACACAGACAAGCGCGGACGCGCAGTTGAACCTGAAAGGCGTTTTCTGATGCCTTTCTTTATTCTGTCTCTTCTTGATAGTTTAGCTCCCATGACGATTATTTTTTAGATGCTGATTTACCTGCTTTTCTCCTCAATATCTCGCCTACAAACTTGATACCTTTACCCTTGTAAGGCTCTGGTGCACGTAACGAACGTATTTTTGCAGCTACCTGGCCTATCAATTGCTTATCAATTGATTCCAGAATGATAGTTGGGTTTTTACCCTTATCAGCAGTTGTTGAAACTTTAATTTCCTGTGGCAATTCAAATACATAGTGGTGAGAGTACCCCAACACTAAATCTAATGTATTACCTGTGTTAGTTGCGCGGTAACCCACACCTACTAACTCTTGTTGTATTTTGTAACCCTCGGTTACGCCTACAACCATATTATTTATAAGCGCACGGTATAAACCATGTAATGCTTTGTGGCGTTTTTGCTCAGAAGGGCGTTTAACCAGTAAATTTCCTTCTTCCTGCTCAACAGTGATGTCACTGTCTACAGCTTGTGTTAGCGTACCTTTTGGGCCCTTAACTGTTACCAGGTTCTCTGGCGATACAGTTATAGTTACTCCCTGCGGTACTGCTATTGGTGCTTTTCCTACTCTTGACATTGCTAATTCCCTCCGATTAATAAACGTAGCATAAAACCTCACCGCCAATGTTCTGTACACGAGCTTCCTTATCGGTCATTACACCTTTGGAAGTTGACAGGATGGCGATACCTAAACCATTTAATACACGGGGCATATTATCCATGCCTGCGTATTTCCTCAAACCTGGTTTACTTATACGTGCGATGCTGCGGATAGCAGAGATCTTAGTTATCGGGTGGTATTTTAATGCCACTTTAATGGTGCCTTGCGGGCCATTATCCTCAAACTTGTAATTCGCGATGTAACCTTTGTCGAAAAGCACCTTAGTGATTTCCTTTTTCAGATTTGATGCCGGGATCTCAACCACGCGGTGGTTGGCCTTAATTGCATTTCTTACCCTGGTAAGATAATCTGCTATTGGATCTGTATTCATTATTTGTTGTTTATGATGGTGGTTTCCGTAGACCTGCCATCGGTTAATCTTATTTCGAATTTCGGATGTCCGATTTCGAATTTATTCTGTGTGTCGCATATATTCAAAATTCGAAATTGAAAATTCGAATTTTGAAATCTAAACTACCAGCTCGCTTTCCGTATTCCGGGAATCTTGCCTGCCAATGCCATTTCGCGGAATGTTACGCGCGAAATGCCGAACTGGCGCATATACCCACGTGGGCGGCCGGTTAATTTACAACGGTTGTGTAATTTTACCGGTGATGAAGCCTTAGGCAACTTATCTAACGCTAAATAATCGCCTGCTTCTTTAAGGGCAGCCCTTTTTTCAGCATATTTAGCTACTAATTTGGCACGTTTTACTTCGCGTGCTTTTATTCCTTCTTTAGCCATTATTTGGTCTGATTTTTAAATGGTAATCCAAATTGTTTCAGCAATTCCAAAGCTTCCACATCATTGGTTGCTGAGGTTACAAAGGTAATATCCATACCTTGTATTTTATTTATCTTATCGATATTTATCTCAGGGAAAATGATCTGCTCTGTAATACCCAGTGTATAGTTTCCTCTTCCGTCGAAACCTTTATCGTTAATGCCTTTAAAATCACGTATACGTGGCAGGGCAACAGCAATCAAGCGATCTAAAAACTCATACATTGTATTATCGCGTAAAGTAACACGTACGCCTATCGGCATATTTTTACGCAGTTTAAAGTTCGAAATATCCTTTTTTGATTTTGAAGAAACTGCTTGCTGGCCAGTAATGGTTGTTAACTCCGTAATGGTGTTCTCAATCATTTTCTTGTCAGTGGTAGCACCACCTACACCCTGGTTAATAGCTATTTTTTCAAGCTTAGGAACCTGCATAACGCTTTTATACTGAAATTTTTCTTTCAGCGCGGTACGAATTTCGTCCTTATATTTTGATTTTAATCTCGGTGTGTAAGTCATTACTTAATTTCCTCCCCTGATTTTTTTGATACCCTTACCAATTTGCCGGCATCGTTTCTTTTACGGCCAACGCGTGTTGTGTTTCCTGTTTTAGGATCAACCAGCGCCAGATTTGAAATATGTATGGCAGCTTCTTGTTTTACAATTCCGCCGTTTGGATTAGCCGCGTTAGGTTTTGTATGTTTAGATACCATGTTGGCACCTTGAACAATAGCCCTGCCGGTAGCTAAAATTACTTCAGTTATTTTTCCCTGCGTTCCTTTGGAATCGCCGGCTATTACCTTCACCAAGTCGCCTTTACGGATCTTGATTTTGGCAGGTTGTTCGTGTTTTTTCTTTTCCATGTTACAATACCTCTGGTGCTAATGATACAATTTTCATAAATTGTTTCTCACGCAGTTCCCTTGCAACAGGGCCGAAGATACGGGTACCCCGTGGCTCGTCCTGGTTATTTAACAAAACTGCTGCGTTATCGTCGAAACGAATATATGAACCGTCTTTACGGCGGATCTCTTTTTTGGTGCGTACTACTACCGCTTTTGATACTGTACCTTTTTTAACGTTGCCTGATGGCAAAGCGCTTTTTACGGTAACTACTATCTTATCGCCAATAGAAGCATATCTTTTACCGGTACCGCCCAATACGCGGATCACTAAAACTTCTTTAGCACCGCTGTTATCAGCTACATTTAATCTTGATTCCTGTTGTACCATTTTATTTAGCCCTTTCTAAAATTTGAACTAATCTCCAGTTTTTGCTTTTGCTCAGCGGGCGTGTTTCCATAATCAATACGGTATCGCCAATACCACAGGTATTAGTTTCGTCGTGAGCCATAAATTTGGTAGTTTTCTTAACGAACTTACCATAGATCGGGTGTTTCACCTTCCGCTCAACAGCTACAACAATAGATTTCTCCATCTTATTGCTAACTACCAGGCCGGTACGTGTTTTTCTTAAATTTCTTTCAGTTTCCATTTCTAAAAAATTAATTCTTTTCAGAAGCCGGCGCAGCTTTGCGCTTAGTTAATTCAGTAGTTAAACGAGCAACGTCCTTACGTACTTTTGTAATACGTGTTGGGTTCTCAATAGCCGAAACCGCATGTGCAAATTTCAGTTTGGTGAGACTTGCTCTCTCTTCGCCGATCCTCGCAACCAATTCTTCAGTTGATAGCTCTAAAATTTCTGAGTTCTTCATTTTCTTCTTGTTGTATGTTGTAGGTTGTGTGTTGTAAGAAATATTACAGCTTACTTGCTACTTGTTCTTTCTACTTGTTGAAAGCAAAGGCTGCAAGTCACATTCAACTCACAACTTATAACTTACAACTTTGTTATTTATGCTTCTACGTAATCTCTACGTACTATAAACCTTGTTTGTACCGGCAATTTTTGTGCTGCCAGGCGTAAAGCCTCTTTGGCAACATCCAATGGTACACCTTCTGCTTCAAAAATGATCCTTCCGGGGCGTACTACCGCTACCCAGTACTCTGGAGCACCTTTACCTTTACCCATACGTACTTCGGCTGGTTTTTTGGTTACAGGCTTGTCAGGAAATATCCTGATCCATACCTGGCCTTCACGTTTCATAAAACGTGTAACCGCGATACGTGCAGCTTCGATCTGGCGGCTGGTTATCCAGGCCGGCTCGAGTGATTTTATACCGAAAGATCCGAATGAAAGTTCAGCACCACGAGTGGCGTTTCCCTTCATCTTGCCTTTTTGCATCTTTCTGAACTTCGTTCTTTTTGGCTGTAGCATTTTCTTAAGCTTTTATATCTTACTGATATATTTTTCTACTCTAATTATTATCTCTTTGATGGGCCACCCGGGCGATTTCCGCCTGGACGATTTCCGCCGCCGGCACCACCTGCGCCACCCGGACGGCTGTTACCGCCTGGACGACCGCCGCCTGCACCACCGCGAGGATTACTGTTGTTACCACCTTTACGGTCGTTACCACCACCACTTCTGCGTTCGCCGCCACGTTCACCGCCTCTTTCGTTACCACGGCCGCCGAAACCTGCCGCGTTACCTTCTGGCCTGCCACCTTTACCGCTGTTGCTGCTGGTACCGCCAATGTTTGGAGATAGATCGCGCTTGCCGTAAACTTCGCCTTTGCATATCCAAACCTTAACACCTATTTTACCATAAGTAGTTAATGCTTCTGCTAAAGCGTAGTCAATATCGGCACGGAAAGTGTGCAGTGGAATTCTTCCTTCTTTATATTGTTCGCTACGTGCCATTTCCGCGCCGCCTAAACGGCCGCTTGTCATCACTTTTATTCCTTCGGCACCCATTCTCATGGTTGAAGCAATAGTAGTTTTCATGGCACGGCGGAATGATATACGTGCTTCCAGTTGTTTTGCTATACCTTCTGCAACCAGTTGCGCATCAAGCTCGGGGCGTTTGATCTCGAATATATTGATCTGAACTTCCTTTTTAGTAAGTTTTTTCAATTCTTCTTTGATCTTATCAACCTCGGCGCCGCCTTTACCAATTACAATACCCGGGCGTGCAGTGTGGATAGTTACCGTGATACGTTTTAAAGTACGCTCGATAACGATTTTTGATACACCACCCTTGTTTATACGTGCTGCCAGATATTTGCGGATCTTTTCGTCTTCAACTAATTTGTCGGCATAGTGATTTCCACCGAACCAATTAGAATCCCAACCTTTGATGATTCCTAACCTGTTACCTATTGGATTTGCTTTCTGTCCCATTTCGAATTAGTTGTTATCGTTTTTACTGTCCACAATAAGGGTTACATGGTTTGAGCGTTTGCGTATGCGGTACCCACGGCCTTGCGGCGCAGGGCGAAGCCTTTTTAACTGGCGGCCACCACCTACTGAAATCTCTTTAATATATAAGCCATTATCTTCAGCTTTTTTACCTTCGTTTTTAGCTTCCCAGTTTGTTATTGCCGATACTAATAGTTTTTCAACACGAATGGCTGCTTCTTTATTAGTAAACTTTAATATACTTAAAGCTGTAAATACGTTTGCGCCACGTACCAGGTCAACCACCAAACGCATCTTACGTGGTGAAGTTGGGCAGTTCTGTAACTTGGCAACAGAAGCACCGCCAACAAGGGCTTTTTCTTCTTCTTTACGTTGCCTGATGAGTACAGACTTTTTGATTTTAGTTGTTGCTTCCATGCCTTATTTTTTCTTTTCTGCGTGTCCGCGGAATGTACGGGTTGGGGCAAATTCGCCCAACTTATGACCAACCATGTTTTCTGTTACGTACACCGGAATAAATTTATTACCGTTGTGTACCGCGAATGTATGACCAACAAAATCCGGAGAAATCATGGAACGACGTGACCATGTTTTTACTACTGATTTCTTATTTGAATCATTTAGTGTCGTAACCTTTCTGTCAAGGTTATGATCGATGTAAGGTCCTTTTCTAATTGAACGAGCCATTGTTATTTCTTCCTTCTTTCAATGATATAACGATCCGATGTTTTCTTTTTGTCGCGGGTTTTGTAGCCTTTGGCTAATAAACCTTTGCGTGAACGTGGGTGACCACCTGAGGCCCTTCCCTCGCCACCACCCATAGGGTGATCTACCGGGTTCATGGCTACACCACGAACTCTTGGGCGACGGCCCAACCAACGTTTGCGACCAGCTTTACCGAGCACCGCGTTTGCTTTTTCGCCATTTGAAACGGTACCGATAGTTGCCAAACAAGTTGACAGTATCATACGTGTTTCGCCTGAAGGCAATTTGATGATAGCGTATTTGCCATCGCGTGCCGAAAGCTGTGCGTAAGTACCCGCGCTGCGAGCGATGGTACCACCCTGGCCAGGATTTAATTCAATGTTATGAATAATAGAGCCCAGGGGGATATTTTTCAAAGGCATTGTATTACCTACTTCAGGAGTTGCTGTTTCGCCTGATAGAACAGTTTGTCCAACTGTTAATCCTTCAGGAGCGATCATATATCTTTTTTCACCATCTACAAAATGTAGCAGGGCTATACGGGCTGAACGGTTAGGATCATACTCGATAGTTGCAACCTTTGCTGGGATGTCAAACTTATTACGTTTGAAATCAATTAACCTGTATGCTTGTTTATGACCACCACCCATGTAGCGCATGGTCATTTTACCGGTGTTGTTACGCCCGCCCGATCTGGTGTTGGCTGATACAACCAACGACTTTTCAGGAACGTTAGTTGTAATATCTGAGTTAGATACATCAACTCTGAAACGTGTGCCCGGGGTAACCGGCTTAAATCTTTTAACTGCCATCTCTTTTATATATTGCTGTAAAAGTCTATAACTTCACCGTCTTTCAGCGTGATGATCGCTTTTTTATACGTAGCAGCACGGCCGCTAACGGCGCCTGCTTTAGTATTGCGGCTTTTTAATTTACCTGCGTAACGCATAGTATTTACATCGGTAATGTTAACACCATACATTTTTTCAATTGCTGCCTTTATTTGAATTTTGTTGGCCCGTGGGTCAACTATAAAAGCATAACGGTTAAGTTTCTCGGTTAATTGAGCAACTTTTTCGGTAAGTAAGGGTTTTCTTAAAATTTCCATAATTACTTAGCTAATGCTTCCTCCAAGGTTTTAACAGCACCTGCGGTTAATAAAAGCTTGCCGGCGTTCAACACATCATAAGTGTTTAACTGGTCAACCATTATAACTTTAGTTTTTTTCAGGTTCCTGCTTGATAAATAAACGTTGTTATTTTCGTTGCCTGATAGTACCAATAATGTTTTATCATTAGTAACATTCAGGTCAGCTTCCATTTGGATATAAGTTTTAGTTTTGATAGCATCAAAATTGAAATCTTCCAATACTAAAATATTATTATCCTGTGCTTTATAGGTTAAGGCTGATTTACGTGCCAATACTTTAAGCTTCTTGTTTAACTTGAAACTGTAATCGCGTGGCTGCGGACCGAATACACGGCCACCACCATTAAATAATGGTGATTTTATACTACCTGCACGGGCGCCGCCTGTACCTTTTTGCTTATATAGTTTGCGGGTTGAACCTGCAATTTCGTTACGCTGTTTTGATTTGTGTGTACCCTGACGCTGGTTAGCTAAAAACTGCTTAACATCAAGATAGATAGCGTGATCACTTGGTTCGATACCGAATACGGACTCAGGAAGTTGCACCTTGGCACCTGTTTGTTTACCTGATACATTTAATACGTTGACTTCCATCTTATTTATCCACTATTACGAATGAACCCTTAGCTCCTGGAATGGAACCTTTAATTACTAACAGGTTTTGCTCGGGATAAACCTTCAAAACTTGTACGTTTTGAACCTTTACACGCTCATTACCCATTTGCCCAGCCATACGCATACCTTTAAATACACGTGAAGGCCATGATGACGCTCCCAAAGAACCCGGCGCACGTAAACGGTTATGCTGACCGTGAGTTTGCATACCCACACCACCAAAACCATGGCGCTTTACCACA
>Ga0302307_10001078_pt1 | contig 17310 bp, 7 predicted proteins | sample III_Palsa_E3_2_FD_200530 | JGI IMG/M metagenome (GOLD analysis project Ga0302307, IMG submission 200530) | Peat permafrost microbial communities from Stordalen Mire near Abisko, Sweden - III_Palsa_E3_2 | ecosystem: Environmental > Terrestrial > Soil > Palsa > Peat permafrost | place: Sweden... | reverse complement strand
TCTGTAGATGGGCTTATCGTCCTGGTTGGAATCCACGCTCTTGTAGCGCCCAAAGGCAAAGGCAAACTGGTTCACCAGATGCGGGTTGATAGTGTAAACGTCTTTGAGAATATCGATGTTGGTCGTTGGCGCATAAAACTGATTGGTATTGAATGGCGGCGGAAGCGAGTTGGAGGCGCCACCAGAAAGACCATACCCCGTCGACGAGACGGACTGGCGACCGAAGGCGATGATCAAGCTGACTGTGTGCTTGTCGCTCGGGCTATAGTCCATACGCCCCGTCTGGTACCAGTTGGATAATCCGCTCGGATAACCGACTGTAATATTGTTGGTATAAATGGCCGGATTGGCTTGCTCCGAATACGGCAGCATGAACTGGTTGACGTAGGCCGCAGCCGTCGAAAATCGACTGGCGGGAATCCGGTTATTCGCAAACGCCGCGCGCTGGCACTGGGCATTGACGCAATTTGGCACGGTCTGCGTTCCGGGATCGTAGATACTCCCATTCGCCGCAGCATATCCGCTGAAGTCGGCATATCCGAGTGCCGCTCCAGACTGGTTGTATCCCATCATCGCAGGCGTCGGAATCGACTGGACCTTGGGGTTAGCCCCCGCCGCGTAGCGATACTGGCCGTAGTTGTAGAACAGGAAGAGCTTGTTCTTGATGACCGGTCCGCCCAACACAATACCGTACTCATTCATGTGTTCGGCGGGCTTGATGCCCCCCAGCGCGCACCAGGGGGTCGACGCCGTCAATGCAGCGCTGGTACAGACTCCACCGGCGGGCACGATCGCGCCGGTCAGCGTTGGAATCTTGCCAGAGGAACCCCATGCATCCAACGCGGTGTTGCGGAAGTATTCGTAGAGAGAGCCGTGGATCTGGTTTGTACCGGACTTGACCGAGTAGTTTTGCACGCCCTGGCCAGCATATTGTGCCGAGTAGCCGGCAGTCTCCACCTGGAACTGGTTGACGGCGTCAACACCGATAGCCGTCCACAAGTAGCGCGGATCGCCGACGCCATCTCCCTCTGGAATATTAATGCCATCGATGTAGATTTCAGAGGTGCCACCGGCGGGATTTCCGCCATTGGCGGCTCCCGAAGCATCGGTGGGATTGCCGCTCGATGAGGCAACTAACGTATTCTGCACGCCGGGCATGAGATACGAGAAGTCACTAGCGCGCCGCTGATCGGGCGATCCACTCGCACCCATTAATAGCGGCAGGCTGGCGTACATCTCGTTGTCCATAACGCCACCGATCTGCGCGTCGGTCGTTTCCAGAACAGGAGGCGCTGTGTCGACGGTGATGGTCTCCGCAATCGCTCCGATAGTGAGTTTCATGTTGACTGCTACGTTCTGCAGAGCATCTACAGTAATGTTCTTCTGCACGAACGTTTCAAAGCCCTTAGCCGTCACTGTCACGGTATACACGCCAGGGATGAGCGGTGTGATGTTGTAATCGCCCGCATCAGTGCTGATGCGTGTCGTCTTCGTGTTCTGCTCTACCAGCGTTGCGGTAACAGTCGCATTTGGAATCACAGCACCCGTTGGGTCAGTAACTGTGCCCGAAATGGCGCCGGTACCGGCCAATTGGCCTTGTGCAGTGTGTGGAATGGTAGCCAGGAGAAAGACCAGGAACAGCGACAGGTGGCGCCACATTGAGCAAGAAGGGAAACAAAGCCCAACGCCTCGCACTACTTGTGATCCTTGGTTCATAAAATCATTGTTTTTCGTCATTTTTTTATCGGCCTCGCACGGAAATTCGCTCAGGGATGCGTTTGGAAGCGCTCCAACTGTTCAGGACAAAATTCAGACTCGTTTCCAGACCGGAACAATATCGTCCTATTTCGGCAACGTTGTCAATATAAAAATCTCATTCATCAAAATAAGAGATAATCAATCTGTAATCAGTAGCTTATGGAGACACCATTCCATATTGTGCGGATCTCAGCCTCGCCTCTAAGCACCGAATCGCAAGCTTCTCGTCATCCAAAGATGGCGTAAACATTAGTTATTACGGGGGTTTATGTGAAATATCCAATTGACATCGCTGCCAAATCAGCAACGGTAGAATGTCCGAAAGACACTATCTCCTGAGCCAAGCGCGGATACACGGGAATGTTGCTGACTGGAGCAGAGTCCGACACAGGATCGGCTCAATAAAGGAGCCATTTGCAAAGCTTCCAACCGTTACCGATGTGGCAAAAGTGGCGCATAACTGTATCCCGTTTCCTTCGTAGCGTGAGCGTAAAGCCTCATGCACCCAAACGCGTTGCTGCGGCGATCAAGCAACTCGGTTACTTGCGAGTATCGGCAACGTTGCCATAGTATGGGACGACTTACTGAGGAGTAGGCTCACCTAATTATGGTCAACAAATTCAGCCGCCGTGCCTTTCTCGCAACGGCTTCCGCTTATGGCGCTGCCTCGTTGCTTCCTGTTGCAGAGGCGCTTGACCACAACGAAAACACACTGACGCCTGCGTCTTCCAATAAAGTGTCCGTACCCGATACCGACTGGAATCTTTGGCTGGATATCGACGCGAAGTGGCAAGACGATCAGATATTCCTACCGGGAGAGTTTGATCAAAGCAAGCTACCGGCAAATTCACCGTCAGGCGGTTGGAGCGCGTTATACGGCCGCCAAAGCGGGGAGCATTTCAAGTCAGTCAAGCTGCCAACCACCGTTGAGCAACACTTCTGGGGTGTCAAAGGAACTCGGCCGTATACACCCGACGAGTATCGATATGCCGCGGACGATCAAGTCCCTCAAAATGGCGCCTATGAAGGCGTGTCATGGTTCTGGCGCACAATCGAGATCCCTGCCGCGATGGCTGGCAAGAGAATTCTCCTCGATGTGCGTGGCGCCCGCATGCGCGCCGAGGTGTTCCTGAATGAGATCCTTGTTGGCTACTCCATCATGGAAGAACTGCCCTTTACCTGCGACCTCACTCTTGCCGCGAAGCCTGGTGGCACGAACCATCTCGCGATAAGGATTACCAATCCTGGTGGCCGCTACGATTGGGTAGACGGTGGCACGATCCGCTGGGGATCGGTAAATGTATACCGTTCACACGGCTTTGGAGGACTCGATCGCGGACTAACACTTCGCTCTGTTCCCAAAGAAAATCACATCGAAGATTTTTGGGTGTTGAACACGCCGGAACCACGAACAGTCGTAGCAAAGGTTAAGTTTTCCAACAGCCACAACGCCCCCGTGCATTTTGACGTGATTCATCCCGCAACCGGCAAAGTAATTGCAAAAGCCACGGGGACACAGGTTGAAAACGCCGCCGATGGCGCGCATGCCTCCGCAATACTCCATGTTCCTGACGCAAAACTGTGGGACTTGAAGACGCCGGAGCTTTATACACTCCGAGCCACCCTGGAAAACTCCACAGGTCCAACAGAAGTACGCGAAGTCACATTTGGTTTTCGCTGGTTCGCACCTGACGGAATAGGAACGAATGCACTGTTTCGACTTAACGGCAGGCGCATCAAAATCTATACCTCCATTTCCTGGGGATTCTGGGGACATAATGGACTCTTCCCCACTCCTGAACTTGCCGAGCGTGAAGTGTTGCAAGCGAAGCGCCTCAATCTGAATTGCCTTAACTTCCACCGCAACGTCGGCAAGGAAGAGGTATTCCAGGCGCATGATCGCCTCGGACTTCTGCGTTATATGGAACCTGGAGGCGGCAAGCTCTCCATCGGCAGAGTTCCCGATGGCGCTGCACTTAATGCCGCAGGCACGGTTATGCAAGCCTCCAGAAGCAAAGCGGATCAATTCTCGCGACGTTTCATGCTCGAGAAGTGCCGCGCGATGGTAAGAGCGTATCGATCGCATCCTAGCCTGATTCAATACACGCTTCAGAATGAACTCGGGGCCAATCTCAACAATCCCACTTCGCTTGAAGGGATCAACATTATGCACGCAGAAGACGCGTCTCGCATTGTTGTTATGAACGATGGGTTCGTTGCGAGGGGTGCGGCGCAAGCATGGTACGCACCGTACAACGACGAGATGTATCGCTCCGACAAGCAGCCCTGGGGAAGATGGTGGATCAATCACCAGGGAGCAGGCGATCAGTGGTATGACGGTTTCTACAAAGACCCTGAACACTTTACCTACTATCAGCCAATGAAAGATGCGTTGGTTGAGTTTGGGGAGATGGAAGGTTGTGCCGTTGCTGATAACCATCCGCTGATGATTCAGCAGATCAAAACGAAAGCATTTGGCGGCAACGGTAGCAGCTATGATCTGAAAGATCATGAAGAGATAGCCGGCGCATATGAACGGTATTTCGACCGCTGGGGCTTCCGGAAAGCCTTTCCAAGTTCTGAAAAGTTCTACCGGTCACTCGGAAACAAGTGCTACAAAAGCTGGCAGCAGTACCTGGAAAATATAAGAATCTGTGACGATGTCGACTTTGCGGCCATCAGCGGCTGGGAATCGACAGCAATCGAAAACCACTCCGGCATCGTCGACAATTTGCGGAACTTCAAGGGCGACCCAGACTTCATTGCCAGCAGTCTCCTTCCCATAAGACCCGTTCTAAAACAACACGCACTCTGTTATGCGAGTGCAAGCAAAGCAGTGTTCGATGTCTTCCTACTCAATGACACCGGCTCGATGCCTTCCGGCAATCTTCGCCTTGAAATGGTCGACCCAAACAAGAACAAGAAAAACCTTGCTTCGTGGACAATACCGCAGGCAAAGCCCGACCAGTTCAGTTACACCGTGGCGACCGGCTTCGAAAGCCCGGAGCTTACGGTACCCGGGATATACCGCTTCCAGCTGGCTTGCGATGGCGCTGCTTCGGCGACGTGCATTCGTGAAATATGGGTCATCGACAAATCTCCTCTCATCGGACCGAAAATCAAAGTAGCGGTCTCCGGCCTTACGCCGGAGCTCAAGAAGCAACTGGAAAATGCGGCGGATATAACCGTTCTTCCTTTTGTCGCTGGTCTGGCTTGCGATGTTATTGTGGCGTCCGGCGTACTACCTGGTTCCCTGCTCGATCGCCAGGTTGGCGAAGAGACTGGCCTGGAGGCTCCTCCGGACAAAAATGCAGTGAAAGAGAAGCAGATCCCTGGCCGGCTATCCGATGATCTAATCGCAGCAGTAAAGGCTGGTACTCCCTTGCTCGTCGCCGTGCCTGACGATGATCTTGCTGATGGAATAGCGCGTCAATTAGCTGCACAGGGAGCCTTCAGCTACGAAGGTCAAGTCGGTGATACGCGGGCACCATGGATGGGCAACTGGCTGTTCGTGAAGGATCATGTGACTTTCGGGGGAATGCCTACGGATCGCGTACTCGGCGTCCACTATCAAGCGAACGGAAAACAAGCGAACGGACTCGTCATTGAGCGTGCTAAAGGAGGAACCGAGCCAACGGTGATTATGGGTTACAGCCGAGATCATGACAGGAAGATTGGCGCTGCGAGCTTTCTCTGCGCAGTCGGAAAGACGCCTGTTCTCTTTCATCGCGCCCCACCATTCAGCGACCCGCTGCAGGAGCGCTGGCTGCGTAATGCTCTACGGTATCTAACGTCCAAAGAGGCGCGCTCATGAGATGAACTCATAGGGCTCTGCTCTCATTGCCGTGCGACTTATAGCATTGCTCAGCGTACGAGGCAACGAATTTCAATCGAAGTGGTAAGGCACTAGAAGCTATTTTGGCGATAGTTTCTACGCGTGACGGCGACACCACTTAGATTCCCGGCAAGATTTGCCATGCGAGGATTCAAGACGTTACAGTACGTCACACGCTAAAAGCAGTGCCGTCGCGTTGTAACTGGATTGCTATGCAAACCGAGTCAAGACGCCTAACCGTCTTTTTGGCTTCCATTACGGCGCTCACCTCTCTTTCCATTGACATGAGCTTGCCGGGAATACCCGCGCTCGAGCATGAACTGCATCGCACTGCTGGCAATGGATCCCTCACACTCAGTTTATTTCTTGCGGGCTACGCAATAACTCCACTTGTAGGCGGCCCGCTAGCCGATCGCTTTGGACGCAGACCTATATTGCTCATCTCGCTCCTGCTCTTCGCAATTTCGGCACTGGCCTGTTCCTTCGCTTCCAACTTTTCTGCATTGCTGATCTTTCGATTGATCCAGGGTTGCGCCTCAGGAGCAGCAACAACCTTGCCGCTCGCCATTGTGCGAGATCTTTTGACAGGGTCAGCAGCCCGGAAACGGATGTCTGAAGTAACTACGATTAATAGCGTGATGCCGCTCATCGCTCCAATTGTTGGAACCTGGGTTATGGTTCGCGGAAGCTGGAGATTGATCTTTGGCATCCAGGCCGTCTTCGCCTTCGTTATCGTGATAGTTCTCTTGTTCGATTTCACCGAATCATCATCACCCGAACAAAGACAATGCCTGCACCCGGTAGATGTGATTCAGAACTACCGACGGTTGCTGTCAAACCCCACCTTCATGGGTTACAGCATTATGTACGCACTCACTTTTGCATGCATGTTCTCGTTTATTTCCACATCGCCGCTCATCTTAATGCAACGGATGCATGTACAAAGATCGGATTACACTCTGTTATTTGCGTTGATAGGCACCGGCACGATACTTGGTTCATTCTTCAGTGCGTTTCTGCATGGCCGAAAAACTTCGGTCCATCGCATCATGACTACAGGGCTCACCTTAATGACCGTCGCCGCCTTCGCGGCATATGCGCTCCAATTGGCGCATATCCGTCGGCCGTCCAGCATTCTTCCATTTGTCTTCCTCATCTTTTTAGGTTTCGGCCTCACAGGACCAACAGCCACAATGGAGGCCTTGGAGCCTGTTCCTCAGTTGGCTGGGTCCGCCTCTGGGGTCCTCCGCTCAATCCTCATGGTCTTCGGTTCCGGCGCCAGCGCGTTTTTAGCGGGATACTGCGGACGCCATTTTCAACGTGCGGAGATTGCAACCACCCTTACGATGTCAGTCACCGCACTGTGCGCGTTTCTGATCTATCTTTTGCAGCTTCGTGGAATCACGGGGATCATCAGAAACCGTCGGATAATGTGGTTCAATAAAACGGCAGGGATCTCGTGAGGAAAGAATGATAACGAAAGGACGACCAACCGTCGTCGACGTGGCAAAGGTAGCGCATGTCGGCGCTTCCACCGTCTCTCGCTTCCTGCGAGGAATTCCGGTGAAAGCAGCCGTCGCTGAGCGTATCGCCGAGGCTGTAAAGACATTAGGCTATGAGCCGGACGAAGCAGCACGCGCACTGCGTGCAGGACGCAGCCGTTCCATCGGGGTCATTCTGCCTAAAGTGTCCAATGTGTTCTTCAGCCAGGCAATGCAGTTGATCGAAGAGGAATCCCGAAATCGCGGATGCACGGTTATCCTTCTTACTCACCAGGATCGCCTGGCACAACAACATGAGCATCTGAAAACGTTAAAACGGTACAGAGCCGATGGGTTAATCATTACGTGCGCCGCTGGAACAACCGCCAAAGATGTTCGATCGGCCCTACCGGACGTTCCAATCGTCGCTTTTGACAGCTTTCTTTCACCGGATCTTGATTCGGTACTGCTAAGGAATCGCGAAGCAGGAAGAAATGCTACGGAACACCTCATAGGACATGGACACAAAAACATTGCCTGCGTATCAGGAAAGCCCGACATTTTTAGCTTTCACGAGCGGATTGCCGGCTATACAGATGCTCTTCATGCGCAAAAATTAAAGCCGAATCTGGTCACGGCACCCGACTACGAGCAGCTTCGATATGCACTGGGTGCCGTCATACGAGGAAAGAACAAACCCACCGCGCTTCTCTCCCTGAGCGATTTCGCCACGTTGAATATTCTCACGGCATTCGAAGAGCTAGGCCTAACCCCCGCACAGCGTCTTCCTCTGATTGGTTTCGACGACTTTGGCTTTGCGCCTTTCGTGAATCCACCCTTGACCGTCATTCGCCAGCCAGTAGAAAAGATGGTTCGCTATGCGATCAACGTGCTTTTCCGAAGAATCGACGGGGACAGAACAGAAGAGGTGCAGTCGATTGCTCTTCCGGGAGAATTGATCTGCCGGCACTCCTGCGGCTGTCTCTAGGAAGCTTCTTTGCATCACCATTTCGTACCGATCTTCATCTTGCGACCAGGAAAAACGTTCGATGAGCGCAAACAACGTCCTATCGGTTGTGTTGGGAGCTATCAGCTTCGTTGGTATCGCTCATGCGCAGGCAACCAATCCGATTCTCTCTCATGCGGATCCATTTATCACGCTTAGTCCCGTAACACGCGACGGACAATATGTGTTGACAGCAACAGGACGTGACATCACATTGTGGAGCGGACCAACACCGGAAACAGCCTCTACGACTCCGCACATCATCTACACTCCCACAGACGGCATGACGCAAACATGGTCACCGACGATCTGGGAAATCGACGGACACTGGTGGATTTACTTCACCGCCCAGATGCCCGGCGAGATGCACAAAATCTTCGTGCTTCGGTCCGACACGAATGATGTTCTCGGACCATATACCTTTAAAGGCGCACTCGAAACCGGGAGAGCATCCATCGATCCATCGCTGCTTGTCGTCGGCAAATCGCACTACCTCATGTATGTCACCGTCGATAGCGGGGCGAACGACATCTGGATTCGGAAACTCAAAACCCCAATGGAGTTCGATGGTGAAGCGGCCCTGATTGCGGAGCCCCAGTTTCCCTGGGAGAAGGGCGAAGGTTCTACAAGAAATTATCCCGTCAACGAAGGACCAACCGCGCTCTACCACGCTGGAAAAACATTCATCGTCTTCTCAGCGAGCGACACGGCATCGCCCCGGTACTGTCTGGGACTTCTAACGCTTGCGGGAAGCGATCCTATGGCACGTGCCAATTGGCACAAGACTCTTCACCCCATTTTCCAGTGGTCACCACAAAACTCCATCTACGGTCCCGGCCGTGGAACATTTGCCAAGGGGAAAGACGGCAGCATGTGGTTGCTCTACGCAGCCAAGAGCACAGACGCTCCGAACGCAGCCCACCGGGAGACCCGCGCACAACGCTTTACCTGGAACCCCGATGGCTCACCGAACTTCGGAGCACCGGAAAGAGATGGCCCGATCAAGCCGTAAACGGCCACCATGGCGCGAAATAGACAGTGATTACCAAATGGTTGGAAAGTCATGTTTGCAGAGCCGGACCGTGGTTGCAAAACGCGGGTATAACGACCTTACAGAGACAAAATGGCACAAAAGTAAAATACCCGTAAACACAAAACCCGCATCATGTGCGGGTTTCATCGAAAACATCAAGGTTTGAAACTTCACAAGCTCATATTGGTTGCCCCCAGGGATTCATGTCGACTGCGGGAGAACGAATCCTAAGAAGTCGAAACAAGGTTCCGTTGACCGGCGACCACGACCACATTCAGTTGCTCCCCTTGGCTTTTCTGGATTCGAACCTTCGCCGGGTAGGCCGTGGGATTGAAGAGGTGCAACGAGTGGCTCTTTGCGTCGAAAGTCGCCTCGATCTGATCGAAGATTGCGACTTTGCCGCTGTTCAGATCAACGAAAACGGACGGAACTTCGCCGAAGCTCAGCAAGACGCAGCTGGCCGGCCAGCTTGCGGTCACCCAGCCCATTTCCCCTCGTGCTCCCAGTTCATCCGTCATGTTGAATTGTTCGCTCATCATTCCCGGTTTCATCGTCTTGTCGTACGATTCCTTTCCAGTAAAGACATACTGCGGTAGACCGCTGATGGCGTCTTCCAGCAGTTGCAGAGGCAAGGGGTCGCCCGTGTATTGGTAGAGGCGCAAGAGTGCGCTTCCGGAGTTCGTGCAGAACGATGGGCCAATATGATGGTTCTGTGAGTTCGCCAGTACGCCGCCGACACTCTGGATACCATTCTTCTGGCAATAAGTGCCTTCCGGAAACGTTGCGTTGTACGCGACAACCCAGGTGGCGAGATGCTGCGCTGTGTCCAGCGCGTATTGCAAGTACAGGCGGTTCTGGGTTACCTCATACATCGTCACAAAGCTTTCGAGCAACGCCGTCACCGACTCGGAATCAGGCGCGTTTGGAATGTCCAACGGCCCCGAAACAATCCATCCGGTTCTCACAAATCGCTCGTAGAAGGCCTTACTGGCCTCGCGGGCAACCGAAAGGTATTCTTTGCCGCGAGGCAGATCTGCGCCAAGCGCAAGACCTCCAATGCAAAGCGCACCTGCGGCGGTACCCGGGACCGCGATGGCCAATGTACTCCGATCCACCTTATGACCGAAGTCCCGGTGTTCCGTCCATAGTCGCGTGAACGCATCTAGGTTGCTGATTGCTGCCTTCTCCCAGTCAGGGTGTTGAAGACCTCGGACGCGTTCCAGGGCGATCGCCTTCAAGTAATAGAACGTGGCGTCGGCGGGCATCCGCATGTGCTGGACACCTTGGCCATTCGCAACAGCAGTCTGCCATGTTCCATTCGCGAAGATCGACCAGAAGAGCCCGGAAGGCGACAAGCCGCCACTGGCGATCTTGTCCAACATCATCCGTGACCTCTGGCAGCTCAGTTCAGACCCCATCTTCAGAAACGCATAGCCTGTGATCACGCCTGCACACCAGCCCACTTGGAGTTGCCATCCGGGATATAGGCCGGAAACGCCCGACCGCGTTAGGTCGTAATCCGGCAGCATCGCATTGAGGTAGAACTGGTTTTCGGGACCGTCAGCCCACATCCGCGTGTTGAAGTTGCCCTCTACCAATGCGGCCGCCTCCGAGAGAGGCAGTCTGTTGATGCGTTTGAACTCCGAGCGCACAAGCGTGCGCACGGGCTGCAGCGCGTCAAAAAGCCCGATGATATCCGCACATTCCATTGCAAAGTAGCTCACGGGCACGCTGAAGCGCGTTCCTTCCGATATCTTTGCGCCCTGAGGCATTTCCGATGAGTAGTGCTCATGATGAAAGTGCTTTTCGCGATAGCACGGCGCCATTACCGAGATACGGTGATCATCCTCTCGGCTTACACAAGTAAAGCCGGACATATCCAAAGCGGTTGAAGGTTCGGTGAGAACCATCAAGGTCTTACCCGTACCTCTTTCGAAGAAGGCCGCAATCGGAATAGAAAGGGTAAAGATCGGTGTGTCGACCTGGAAGTTCTGCACCGGGGCGAGTTGCGGGATCGCATGCCCTGGCAGTGGCTCTGTGAGCCGATTGCCGTCGTATAAAAGTCCCGGCATGAGAACATAAGTCTTCTCGCCGTCCGCTGGCATATCCGGCGTAAGTGAGTGTTCAAAGAAAGCATCCTGCGTTGCTCCGCTCAAGAGGTGATAGTCAAAACTGCACTTGAATCCACCGTCCTCCAGAGGCTGTGCGATGAATCTAACCTCCCACCGATTGGATCGCTTATCGCTGAACTCGGCACTCGCTCGAATCCCGCGTGCCGTCTTGACGGCATGTTCAAATGCCACCTGAACAAGGCTTTCGGGTGTACGCGTTCCGTGGAACATCCTCACGGGGTAGGCGGTGTATGCAACTCGCTCCATCTTGCCCTGGATGGAGGTGAAGAGTGCGAACCCGTATCCGTCAGGACCGGGAAGGAGATCGAGCCGGCCGCCACCGCTTCTGAGTGACACTACCGGCGCACGGGCCGATGCGTCGTCCTGTGCGGCAAGATTGCTATCGGAGGCGCCCTGTGATGCCACTGCGCTCCCCAGTGCCACAAGAAACTGTCTACGATTCATATGCCGCCAATCTCTTTATCGATCGTGATGTGGCGCGTTCAACCATCGTCGGTTCCATCTCTTCTCGTACCCCGCATTTTGGCTGGCTGCCTTTGGACGCTCCGGTACTTCCTAGCACCATGTTTTCGATGGTCGCACGAAGCCATAATTTCATAAGCGCTCTATGGGAAGATGCCGAGCTACTTCTTAGAAGACTAGGGCAAGAGCAGTCCGGCTGCCCTCGCCGGAAACGCGCGAATCCATTGAGAGAAAAATGGATCTTGGAACCGTAGCCTCGTCGCGCCCTCGTGCTCTTCTTCACGGAGGATGTCTTTTTCGATCAGAGACCCGACCGAGCGCTGCACGGTAGACGCCCCCTTCCCGACGAACTGTGAGACCTTCAAAGACTGCAAACCCGAGCCCGCTTCGTTGATAACCGCAAGGAGTGTCTTCTGTTGGATAGCCGTCAGAGCAGACCAAATCTGGGTATAGAAGGGGTCGTATTGCCGAACGATTAGGAGCATCGTAGCGTCCACAATTCCGGCTGTGAGAGCCGCCGGATTGCTGGCCGATTGATTCCGTAGTTCGTACCAGCAAGTGTGTGCCAGGAGCTGCACATTGTAGGGAACATCTTCCGCGAGTTGGAGGATGCGGATGATCGCGTCCGAGTGTTCGACGGCGAAACCTCCGCGCCGAAAATTTGTAGTGAGGAAGTGTACAAAGTCAGCTCTTGGGACCGGGCCAACGAAGCGGATTTGGGCGAGGCGATAGAAGGGCCTAGTCGCGTCCATCGTCATATCCGTGAGCATCCGCGTTTTCGAACCGGCAAAGACGTACCCGACGCGCTTATGCCGCTGAATTGCAGCCCGAATCTGCGATTCCGCTTGCAGTCCGCCAATTTCGATAACCTTCTGGAACTCGTCGATGATGAGGCCAACCGAACGGGCCTCGGGTTGGTCAGCGGCCAGAGCTTCAAGTCCGTTAAAAGCCTCGACCAACAGGCTGACATATGCCTCTTGGCTGGTAGCGACGTTTACACCCAACCTGGCGTTCCAAGCGTCCTGGGTGATGCTGAAACTTAACTCGGGCCGGAGCTTTGGGAAGAATTTTGTAATTTGGTCTCCAACCCGTTCCACTTTGCCTTTGAGGCTTTTCGCTGCTGCCGCAATCAACGCTGTGACCAATAGGTCCAGAGACGGGAAGCTTTCCGCATCGAAGCGGAGAACTATGGCGTTCTTGCCAGCCAAGCGGTCTTCAGCGGTTTTAAGAATTGACGTCTTTCCGAAACGCCGCGGGCCGATCAGGAAGAGTTTCGTGCCTTGGCGGATGGTGTCGATGACAGCTGCAACCTCGTCCTGGCGATCGACCAGCTCGTCGGTTCCAAGATCACGCCCAAACTCAAAAGGATTATCCATCACGCAAAGTTGTATCATACATAATTGCGTGACGCAATAATGCGTGATACGCCTGAATTGTCACAGCCTCCTTACCTGCCTCTATTGGCCACCCCCGCAATGCTTGCTCGATGGCACACACATGTAGGACACATTTCCACTAAATCACATCAAATTACTGCATCTAGCTGCCACTCATAGGCTGTTCAACGTTTTATCGCGGTGTATCCCTTCTCGTTGGTGTCAGTCCGTTGCAACGTGTCGTAAAGCGGCTGCGCAGGCTCGACTTCAGGGTTTTCCCGCGCCACGGAGACGGCCAAAATGCGAATGTTGCCGTTCTTCGGCAGAGTCAGCGTCCTGGCTTGCGGTGGCAACTCCATCGAATATGCGAAGAGGTAGCTGTACTGATATGGCTCGTTGAGACCCGCAGCCGTGTGATGATGCGAGGCAAACCACGCCAACGCGGCGGGCTTGATGTAGCCGTGCGCCAGGCCTATGTAGTCCTCGGGGTACCTCGGCGACCACCATGGCGATCCGCGATACGTCGCATCGTTCCATGTGGCATGGTTTGCCGAGACCGCCCAGTCTTTGCGCAACGAAACCTGGTGTGAGGGATCGTCCTCGTCGGGAACCGTATTGGGCGCCACGCTCCAGAGACGTGTATCCCATTGGCCGATGAATCCTCCCCAATTCTCAATGGTGAACTGTGCCGGCCGAGCGCCAGCCTGGAACACAGCGGCCTGATCGCCGTCTGCCGAGGCCGCCAGCAGGTATACCTTGTTGAAGTCGCCCGCGGGAAGTTGGATGGTCTGGCCCTGTGCGATCAGGGCATCGGGTTTGCCCGTCGCAGCCGGAGCCAGATGGAAGTGGACACCGTTGAAGTTCAGCTCCGAAGGCAGCATCTCAGCCGGGAGCGCATCTCCCTTGCTATCGAACCCGCCGATGGATTTCGTATCGTCATTGCTGGCCGCGGCGAGATCGTAGTTGAGCGCAACGGGTTCGGACGCAACTGCGGCGACTTGCGCCGGAGGCGTTCCAAGACGAAGGGCGAAGGTACGCGGCTGGTAGGGCTTGAATGAAGTTTCGAGCGCGCCATCGGTCACGGTTGCCGGCCCGACCGGCAACTCCTGGCCATTGACTTCGCGCGCCGAGATGATGGGCCCCGCAAATTTTATTTTGACGCCGGGCTCGGCGCTGCCAGCGAGCTCGACCATACGCACGATGACTTCGTCGCTCAGTTCCGATTTCTTGAGAGCGAGGATGCGGATGTGCGGATTGTCGACGCTGACCAGTGAGAAGCTGCGGCCGAGCGCACCTGCATGACGCGCCGTGGTGAAGGCCACGAGCGGAGTGCTCAAGCGATATCCTTGCCAGTCGTCCTGGCCCTGGCGCCAGTCACCGGCGTGTCCAGCGATACCATAGAGAATCTCGTGACGGCCCCAGTCCTGGTTGAGTTGATCGGGGAAATTGCCGCCGGGGCCGGGTAAAGGTTTTCCAGGCGTGCGAATCAGCGTGAGGCGTATGGTGTTGTCGTCGCGCTTGTCGGAGCCGTTTTTGACATCGGTGAGAATGGTGGCGCCGTACACACCGCTCTTATCGGTCAGGTCGATCCAGTAATGCGAGCCGACTTCAAATTGACGGTCGAAAGCGGTCGGCCGCTGCACAGTACCGATCTCCCAGTTGTAAGTGGCCATTGGGTTGGCCGCCGAAAGCGGAAAGACAGCTTTGAGATTCCCAGAGAGGGTTCGCCAGTCGACGACGTCGTTGAACTCAATGCGATTGCCGGCATCGCCTGCCGAGAGACGAACAGTTTGCACAAACCTGGATCCTTCCGTCTCACGCGAAACCTCAATAGCAACGCGCGCTGGGCCATTCTCGACGATGCGCACCTTGGCCGGGCCGCTTACATAGTCGCGCGGCGTGGCCTGCTCCTGATCGAAATCCATGTTCCACGCCGGCCATTGCCGCGGCGCGTCGTTAGAGATGGCCAGCCGTACCGGCGCGGAGAGAAGCTCTCTGTTAAGTGACTTGTCGAAGATGCTGCTGACGTCTCCATTGGCATTGAGCACAACACGGTAGCGCACATTTTCAAGCGACGATTTCGTGACCTTGAGCGTCGTCGAAGGCTCGACTGTAGCAGCAGCGCGGATTTCGTAGACCGCGTATCCAAGAGACGGCGTCTTGGCCACAAAGAGCACCTTGCCGTTTTCGATCTGTGCGGGAACTTCCTTGCCAGCGGGATCGACGACCGTCACAGCCTTCGGAGTTCCATCGGGAAAGGGAACATTAGCCGTGACGATGTCTTCACGCGCAATATTGAGCGAATTGTAGACGACCACGGGAATGCCCTTGGTCTCCGTATTCAACGCCGACGCCACTGCTTCCGTTGCGCTGGTGAGCACGTCGGCGAACTGGTTCATCGCAATCACATCGTCGTTCCAGACAAATTCATAGGCGCGAGGATTCGCCGTGCCTGCGGCCGTGTCGTGAAACTGGCCCGCCAGAACCAACGTCCACGCATCGTTCAGGCGCTGTTGGGGATAAGGCTGTCCACCCATCCATGCCGCGGCCACCGAGGCCTTCTCCGCGTCATCGGCGAGGATCTCGTTCTCACGGTTCCAGCGTTTGTGATAGGCCTCCGAAGTCAGCGAACCGGCGGAGTGATTAATCAGCTCGAGATCGCCTTTGTAACGCGGCAGCTTCGAGGTCATATCAGGCTTGATGTCGTCAAACATCTGGTCAGACTTCGACGCAAGGACCCGCACAGGACCATCACCCACACGGACCGGAGCGCCGTTCGCGTAATCCGAGGGAAGTTTGGTTGCGTGGGAGCCGGAAGGATCGTTCGCAGGCGGCAAAACTATCGTTCCCCGCGTGACTAACGCTTCAAGGAACTTGACCGATTCTTCGTCAGTAGCGCCGCCAATATCCCCGGTGCCGATGTAGTGATAGTCCGCATAGACTCCACTCACTTTGCCGTCAAGATTGATACGCGAAACCCAATCCGTTATACCGCTGCTCGCCCCGAAGACCGCCGAAGACTTCGCTCCTTCCGGAAGCGGAGGTGGCACCTTGCTGAGGTCGTAGCGAATTCCACCAACATATTCGAGCGGGTTCAGAGCTGCGATGATCGTTTCACCGTCCGGCCCTTCCCAAAGGCCGACATTGAAAGGAATGCCGTCAGGCGTCTGTTCGGGTGAGTTCGGTCCTCCAACATGCGGCGCAGGCTGCCAATCTGTGCCTAGCTTCTGCGTAGAAAACCCTTTGAGTCCCGCATGCGCAATGATCGTAGGCAGCGAGGCTGGAAATCCAAAGCAATCGGGGAGCATGTATTCATTACTGGCTTTACCGAATTCCTTCCGGAAGTAGGTATTGCCATAGAGAATCTGCCGGATGATCGATTCAGCGCTGGGAAGATTGACATCGCTTTCTTCCACTGAAGAACCCGCGGGAAACCATCTGTCTTCGGCGATGTACCGCTTCATGCGTTCGTAATCCGCCGGGTAATACTCCTTCATCAACCGGTATCGGTTCGACCCGGTCCAGTTGATGACATAGTGCGGATACTTATCGATGTAGTAGAAATTGACCTTCAGGGTCTTCAGAAGATACTCGCTGATCGTCTGCGGAAAATCCCAGCGCCATTGTGTGTCGAGGTGCGCGTATGGAACCACATACAGGGTGGGCTGTTTTGTAATGTCCGGTGGTTTCGGGGTTTGGGCTCGAGCGGTGAATGCCATCCCTGCAACAACCATCGGCCAAAAACACTTCCACGAATTCAACATATCTGTCTTTCTCCCCCACGTCTTCACTGTTAATCCAAAGATGCAATCACACCAGGTCTGGACATCCAGACTGACTGCTTCATAACGCCGTTGTGTCACCAATCGAATCAGGCGATCCTAATGATCGTCATATCGGTTTTGTTATTCCTTCGTAGGGTCACAGAATTCTGTTTCGGGACGAGCTCGCATGAAATCACGCGACCGAGGATGCCAGAAAATCCCCGTGCCAAGGCGTCCCGTTTTGTCGAAGCGCAACGGCAAGCAGGGTGTAGTAGTTGTCAACGAGGAAACCTTCATAGCCCATCGCAGTTCCGTCCCAGCGCCGCCAGTCGTTCGAACGCCCCTTCGCATCGCGGCCTTCAAATCCACCCTTGCCATATTCGTCGAGCATGGCGAAGAGAATTCGGTCCGCTTCCTCCCGGCGGCCAAGATCGTAGAGCGCGGCAAGTGTGAAGAATGCAAA
>Ga0302307_10001073_pt1 | contig 17351 bp, 14 predicted proteins | sample III_Palsa_E3_2_FD_200530 | JGI IMG/M metagenome (GOLD analysis project Ga0302307, IMG submission 200530) | Peat permafrost microbial communities from Stordalen Mire near Abisko, Sweden - III_Palsa_E3_2 | ecosystem: Environmental > Terrestrial > Soil > Palsa > Peat permafrost | place: Sweden... | reverse complement strand
GGACTCCTGCGTGTGCGGCAATGTGGCCGGCAAAGTGCCGGAAAGCCTGGGCCGAGCCAAAGGTGAACCAGCCGCCGTGAATATGCATTACGGCCTGGTTTGGCCGGGCGTCTTCCGGTAAGCACCACCATCCTGAAACGCCGCCTACGCGTTCAGCCTCGTAAACAACGTCTGCAGGCGCTGCAACGCGCCCCATGATCGCATCGTATGGAACCCTGGCCGCCGGTCCCTGAAGCTTGCCCTTATTGGGTGTGACAATGGTGCGCATGGCGGTCATCACAACTTGATCTTCTGTGCTGAATGGATGGAGTACTGACCAGGGGGCCGTACCGTATTCTTCAATGAATGTGTTCTGAGTCGTGTTAGCCATGAGGGCTTCTTCTTGTATCACTTTCATATTTTCTATTTTTTTTAAGTAACAGGCTACCGCCAGCCGGATGAATATTGGTATGTCAAAAGGCAGTTGAGCTGGTATTCCGATAAAGCTAACATTATCCCTATGGTTAATATTATACATTACCGACAATATGTTACACAATTCTTGCTAACAAACCCGTTATGGGGAGGGTGGAATAATCTTAAAGGGAGGATCAGGTGACGGTTCCCGTCGATTTTTTTATGTAGAGTTCATCGATCAGGATCATTAAAATGGCAAGCAAGGGCACGGCTAAGATGATGCCCAGAACGCCGGAAAGGGCACCCATCAATAATTGGCTCATCAGGGTCAGGGCAGGAGGGAGATGGATGATCTTTTTTTGAAGTAAGGGGGTAACTATATTGGCAACGATGGTTTGGCAGATGATGTATAGCAGAGCAACGATGATGGCGGTATTGGTGCTGACCGTTATGGCCAGAAGAACGCCGGGTATCATAGCGATCAGCGGTCCGAAGTTGGGGACGATCTCCAGGATGCCGGTGATCAGGCCCAGGACCATCGTCAGCGGGATACCGATAATCATTAGTCCGACGGTGATTAAGACGGTAATCAGGATCATGGATACGAGCATGCCTCGCAACCACCCCCTTAGGGAACGGCTGATGCGGTCGATGATGCGGATGCCCTGGGCCTTTCTTGGTTGGGGGATGAGTAAAAGGATGCCATCTTTGTACAAGGTGGGGCTTGCGGTAAAGAAGATGCCCAGGAATAGAATGATGTACAGATCGCCTAAAACGCCGAAGCCGGTGTTGAAAAAAGAAGTGGCGGTGTCCAGGAGTTTTTCTGAATGTTGACTGGATGTATAGTCGATCACTTTCCGACCTAAGGGTGTACTGTTTAGTTTGGCTTTGGTGATACGGATGGTTTCAGGCAGGGTGTTGCTCAACTCGGCTATCTGGATCTGTATTTTGGTGCCGATAAACCAAACGGTTAGGGCTATGATGACAAGCGTTCCTGCGATGGATAGGAGCATGGCGGATCTCCTGGTTATCCGTGTTTTGCGTTGAATAAGGTCACCCAATCCGTGAAAATATACGGCGATCAGGCAGCCGGCTAAAGCCATCAATAGTACATTGAAGGCTACGCGGACGACCAATAGCATGGTAATGAACAGACTGACGATCGCTATGGTCTGCCACATCCGTGCGGTATAGGGCAATTCGGTTTTGGCAGGGTCTGCCGGTTCTTTGTCTGCTGGCATGTCAAAGGTTTTTGGAGGCAACAAAATGGGGAGATGACTGGCCGGATCGTATTCGGCTAGTGCGATAAGGTACTACATTTTTGGATCATATTATTCGGAATGTGGACAAGGGGAAGACAGTCCTATGTACAGTTCATCCTCTTCCAGTTCCCGCAAGGCCTGCGTGAGCATCTAACATTAGTATACTTCCGGTATCCAGGATACTCAAAAGTGCGTAATTGTTTTAAAGGTATTACATGCCTATTTTTGCAACAAATATTTTGAATATGGAAAGACGAGCAGTACTGAAGAATATGATGTTATTGGGTGTTGGCGCTTCCTTGCCGCTGAAGAACCTGTTAGCAGGACAAAGTAAAACCATGACAGGCGTTGGACGCTCATTTCACCAATTCAAATTAGGGGAATTGGATTTGACCGTAATTACGGACGGATCTCTCGTGATGAGCCCGGTGCAGCCTTCTGTCGCTCCGGATGGGCCTCCGGCGGCAGTCGACAGCTTGCTGGAGAATAGTTTTCGCTCCACTAAAGAGATAGACCTGGGGATAAATATCCTGGCCATCCGGAAGGGCAAGCAAGTGATCCTGATTGACACTGGCACGGGGACCGGTTTCGACATGAATTTCGGCCCCAAGTCCGGCTGGCTTCCGGAGTCATTGAGCGATGCGGGAATTCAACCTGCAGCCGTCACGGATATTATCCTTACGCATGCACACCCGGATCATATCGGCGGCTTATTCCGCATGGATGGCAGCCCGGTCTTCCCCAATGCACAGGTCTACTTGTCCGCCATCGAATATCAATTCTGGATGCAGGAAAGCCCGGATTTCTCCAAAAGCAGTATGAATCATTCTGACTTGATCAAAATGATCGTGGGTACAACGCATAAGACACTGGCGGCATTGAAACCCGGCGTGCATTTATTCGACGACGGTGCTGAGCTGTTCGGTTGTATCCGGCTAGAGCGGGCGGCAGGACATACGCCCGGTCATACGCTGGTGCATGTCTATTCCGGGGGAGAAGAGCTGGTGCACATTGCAGATCTCGTCCATTCAGATGTCTTATTATTCCCTCATCCCGAGTGGGGATTTTCAGGAGATACCGATCTTGCATTGGCGGCAGCCACCAGGAGGCAGGTCCTCGCCACGCTGGCGGCCAGCAGAAAGAAAGTATTCGCCTACCATCTTCCGTGGCCGGGAGTCGGGCATGTTCGCAGGCAGGGGGAGGGGTTTGAATGGGTGGCTGAGGCTTACATGATCCCGGGTTAATAGGAGGCACCCTCTACCGCTAACATTGATTTAAGAAATATGGCATCTCGGTTGGACAAGGGAGTTTTGCAACAGAAGCCGATTGATCAGCGGGTATGACTGTGATTTCAGACGGTAATATTGTTTATGAAATGTCCAATGACATCATATAGTTCTTTTGGATTGTCATAAAAAACAAAGTGATTGCTGTTGGAAATTTCCCTGATAATCATACCTCCCTTGACGAGCTCCGGTATATAGGAAAGACTTTTGTTTATTAGTCTCCTGTCGGCACGATCTCACTGGTCTCAACCATCAAAATAACCGTCTTTTTCGGTGCCCGGGGGCGGTGCATAACTCCCCTGGGGATCGTCACTCCCTGATTGGGATTGAGTTCAATGGTTCTTTCCTCCAGGTCGATGGGGGGTGTAGCCGGCTTCGGTCAATAATGTCCCTTCTAGTTGCAATATTTTCTTTGCTGCGCCAAAGTGCTGGCCTGATTGGAACTGCTTCTTGACTAAGATATTCTCAGTTTAAGTATCTACAAATGTATCACAAGTTGGGGTGAGTGGAAAATTGAGGCCAAGCGAGGGACACTCGAACTCTTTTAGGGGATTTATGACTTATTTGTGGCGTGAACAATCCTGATAATCAATTAAATGAAGAAATTATTTAATAGATGTTTATCGAACTCCGTTAAGCGCCCGTACCCACAAACGCTGATGGTCGACTTCAAACTCCCCACATTTTTCTTTTAAAAATATTTTTAAAATATTTTGCGCAACCGAATAGTTGCTCTTATATTTGCAGCCAATCGGTTTCGCATAAATTCAAAACAACTTTACCCGGGAAATGATTTTCGTTAAAACATTTTAATACACAAAACAATCTAAAAATTATGGCACTTATCAATCCTCACATTAACTTCAACGGCAATGCCGAAGAAGCATTTACCTTTTATAAATCAGTATTTGGCGGAGAGTTTGCAAAGATTATTCGCTTCAAAGACCTTGCAAGCCCTGAATTCCCGGTAGCAGAAAAAGAAGAAAATAAAATTATGCATATCGCTTTGCCTATCGGTAAAAGTAGTATGTTGATGGCAAACGATGTTCCGGAAATTATGGGAAGAACAAACGAAAATGAGAACAGAAGTAAAATTGTAGTAAGTGCAGAAAGTAAAGAAGAAGCAGACAAATTATTTAATGGGCTTTCAGCAGGAGGGCAAATAGAAGGGCCCATTGGCGATAGTCCCTGGGGTGGTTCATATTTTGGTTGTTTCAGGGACAAATACGGTATTGAATGGATCGTGGAATTTGATCCAAAACTAAGGAACTAGTAATTGGCGGCTTTCTATTATCAATAAATTAAAATTTAAACAGTGTTATGAAAAGTTTACTCAAAACATATAATCCTTTTAGATTAATACTTCTAATTGCAATTATGTTTATAGGGTCTTCATCAAGCGGGCAACAGATCAAGCCTTCCAGCAGCGGTTACGCACCTGTTAATGGCATCAATGTTTATTACGAAGTATATGGTGAGGGAAGGCCTTTAGTTTTACTGCATGGCGCTTTTTATACAATTGATATGAACTGGGGACAATTGATACCTGAACTGTCAAAAACCAGGAAAGTAATTGCAATAGAAATGCAGGGACATGGGCATACGCCGTTTTCAGATAGAGAATTATCGATTACTACTTTAGCAAATGATGTAGAAAAAGTGATGGATTACCTGAAAATCGACAGCGCAGATGTTGCGGGATATAGTATGGGTGGCTCTGTGGCTTACCAGTTTGCTGTACAAAACCCTAAACGGTTAAGAAAATTAGTGATCATTTCTTCTACTTATAAAAGCAATGGTTGGCTACCCATAGTAAACAGCGCGTTTAAAAAATTTAAACCCGAATTTTTTGATAATACGCCTTTTCAAACCGGATACGATGCAGTGGCGCCTGATAAAGCAAAATGGACGAACTTCTTAAAGCAGATGTTGGACTTCGTTAAAGTTCCATTCAACGTGGGTGACTCGAATATTGCGAAAATTGCTGCGCCTGTATTAATTATATCGGGTGACAATGACGGATTGGATAAAATTGAGTTGATGAAAACATATCAATTGTTGGGTGGTGGTGTTACCGCAGACCTGCAACCAATGCCAAAATCGCATTTGGCTATTGTTCCTTCGCAAGGACATGTGAGCCTGATGATGCAAACAACAACGATTTTGAATTACTTAAATGGTTTTTTAAAATAACTAGCCAGCCTGAACCAAAAAAGGCCTTGTAAATCAATTATTTACAAGGCCTTTAAGTGCGCGGGATGATATTCTTATCTCGCTGACTTATAATTACTTATAAACAAAATGTGTCAAATTTGTGGCGGGAAAAATGCGAACGCATTGATAGTGTGCTATTTGTACGCTTCATGCCGCTTTTTTTCACTTTCGATATCATTTTAAAGATAAAAAGTGCCATTGAAAAATGGTTTTCATCTGTTAAAGATCCCCGCTTTTGTAAAAATACCGTCCGAATCGGCGGTAAGATTCAAGTTATCCCGTGTTATGCCTTCATCATAAACAGTCACCTGCTTAATGGTTCCGGTTGATTTAATACCAGCCAGCTTGATGTGATCAATCTTTTCTTCGACAAATCTATCCTGCGCTGTGGGATAATTGCCGACAAAATGACCATTATTTCCCAGGAAAGAATTGCCGAATTTAAACGCAGGCTGTCCGTTTTCAATAGGATAGACCATGACATAGTTACTGTTCGTAACAATGTTATTTTCAAAAAGGAAAGATTTTGTATTACCCGAGAATCCATACCAGATTGCTGTGTTATAAGCATCATTGATAATCGAATAGGTCAAAGAGAAATTTTCAAGATTATTCCCCAACACCATCGCGATTTTCGCCGATTGAAAAATGCAATGGCTGATATGCACGCCGGGACCGCTTACCCAGAAAGCGCTCTGAATAGGAGCCGAATTTTTCTCGCCGATAAAAAAACACTGGGAAACGTTTAGCCCGTTCAGGTTCTTGTCGGCCCGGCGGATCGGGTAATAATAGGAAACGGAAGTATTAGCGTTTCCCACAAATTTGATTCCCTTAATATTTACGTTGCTCCGTTCGATCAATATACTGATACAATGCTTGAAACCTGCCGTGTCGTTGTTCCCGGAAACGGATTGAATCACAGGCATTTGTGCGGGTGTCCAGGAACTGTCGTCCGGCATTAGCTGGGCTTCGATGGTGTAATCGCCGGAGACGCCTTTTGCGTTAACCCCGGGTTTTATCTTCAGTTCGGTTGTAAGAACATAAAGACCCGGCGCCACCTTTATATTTATCGGGGCACGGCCGTCAAAGCTGTTGGCTATCTTAACTGCCTCTTCCAGGCTAGCAAGAGGAGCATCGATGGTTCCCGCTGCCCCTTCCTTTCCCGCGACGGCGCTTACGTAAATCGTTTGTGCCTGCGCCCGGCAGACGAAAACCAGGAAAATAATACTATTGATTACTGTTTTTTTCATGGCGCAATTGTACGATCATTTCCATACTAAGACGATTCATTCGGTGTTCAAGTTATTTCATTTTATATCACACTGTCTATCAATCACATAAACAGTTAACTTTTTTCGGTTATTCCTTTTCACAATATTCATATCGCTTCATTTTGTAAGGTGATTAAATAGGGCGTCAAGGAATATGCCATTTGTGTGTCAAAAAATAGGGAAGAAAGCGAAAAAAGCGGGAAAAATGACACAACAGTGATTAAAAAGGCCCTGTAAATCAATTGTTTACAAGGCCTTTTAGTGCGCGGGATGAGATTCGAACTCACACGCCCTTTCGAGCGCTACCACCTCAAAGTAGTGCGTCTACCAATTTCGCCACCCACGCATGGAGTAAAGGGCCCAAAATTTTTGAGGTGGGTGCAAAAATAGGGTTTTCGGGCAACTTTTCAGCGGGGTGGGGGAGTGAATTTTTTGATCATTTTCTGAGGGCGATGCGGAAGGTGGTGCCTTTGCCGAGATCGGAGTGGCGGACGAATAGCTGGCCTTTATGGTATTGTTCAATGATACGTTTGGATAGGCTGAGGCCGAGGCCCCAGCCGCGTTTTTTCGTAGTGAAACCGGGCTTGAAGACTTTTTGGAGGTTTCGGGCGGCGATGCCCTTACCAGTGTCTGCGACATCTATCACGATCTCTTTTTCGAGGTCCTGGATCGTCACGGTGATTGCGCCCTTTCCTTCCATGGCGTCGAGTGCATTTTTCAGGAGGTTTTCGATCACCCAGTCGAATAAAGGGCCGGAGATGCGGGCATACAGGTGCTGGGGGGATGCGGCGGATTCAGGGGATGGGGCGGGGGACGAAGTGGATGAGCCGGGAGTATACGGCGCGATGATGACGGAAGCAGATCCGGGGCCCTGCAGGATGAATTGCACCTTACCGGTCGCCCTTTTCCGAATATATTCCATCATACTACGGATCTGCCCGACGAGGTCCCTTTCCTCCAACTGGGGTTTGCTGCCGATCTTGCCGAACCGGTCGGACACTAATTTCAGCCGGTCGACATCTTTCTGGATCTCCTGCACTGTCCTTGGATCCAGATCGCTCTCCTTCAACATCTCCACCCAGCCTTCCAGCGAGGAGACGGGAGTGCCGAGCTGATGGGCGGTCTCTTTGGCCATCCCTGCCCAGAGTTGGTTTTGGGTAGCCTTGTTGCGGATAGTGATCGAATAAAGCGTAAAGAAGATGAACAATGTGACGATAAAAAGCTGTACGAGCGGATAGTATCTTACCTCATCTAGCAATGTCGTATGACCGTAATAGTAACGGTTGGCGATATAGGGTTTTTCGCTGAGCGTGACTTCTACGGGGTGGTTTTCCGCTTTGAATTTTTTCAGCTGACGGTACAGATAGCTGCTATCGCGGGCAATCGCGCCGGAATCGAGGTTGAGATATTCCATGATGCTGTCCTGCTCATTGGTCTCGATAATGGGTATGGATTGCTGGTCATTGCGGATCAGGTTGGGTAAAGTAAGGTCCATCCCGGGATTCCTGAGGATTGCCTTGCTGGCGGCTACCCAGGTGGCCACCTTTCGGCGCTCATCCATGGCGATCTTCCTGGCCAGGTACCGTGAATAGAAGATCGTGGCGGTCACAATGACGATGCCGACAAGGGCCACGAACGATCTCCAGTTCAATAATGATCGAATCATAGACCGAAATTACGAACTGGACTCCGTCCAGTTTAACGTTGATTCCCTTATTTTTGGGACTTATTTATCATAATCAGTATTTAGTGACGCCAACCATCGCCATTGTCATACTCAACTGGAACGGACGGAGCTTCCTGGAAAAATTTCTCCCTTTTGTAACGGCCAGCGTCTGCGCGGGCGCCGAAGTGATTGTCGCCGACAATGCCAGCACGGATGATTCGGTGCCTTTTCTGCGGGAAAGGTATCCGCAACTGCGGGTGATCGAGATGGATAAAAACCGCGGGTTTGCCGGTGGGTATAATGAAGCCTTGCAGCATGTGGACAGCGACTATTATGTACTGCTGAACTCGGATGTGGAGGTAAAGCCGGGATGGCTGGAACCCATGATCGGCCTGATGGAAAGCGATCCGTCCATTGGCGCCTGCCAGCCCAAGATCCTGATGTATGCGGACAAAAGGTCGTTCGAGTATGCCGGAGCAGCCGGAGGATGGCTGGACTACCTGGGATATCCATTCGCCAAAGGGAGGATCTTCGACGTGTGCGAGGAGGACCTTGGGCAATACGATCAGGTGGAACCGATCTTCTGGGCCAGTGGGGCAGCATTATTCATCCGGGCCCGGTTGTATCACGAAATGGGCGGCCTGGACACCTACTTCTTCGCCCACCAGGAAGAGATCGACCTTTGCTGGCGCCTTCAACTGGCTGGCTATAAAATCTATTCCTGTCCGCAATCGGTGGTCTACCATGTCGGCGGGGGTACGCTGCCAAAAGGGAATGAAAGAAAGGTGTTCCTCAATTTTCGCAATAACCTGATCATGATGGTCAAAAACATGCCCGCAAGGGAGTGGCTCTGGAAAATATCGGTCAGGTTCGCGCTGGATTCCGTCTCGGCCTGGAAATCGCTGCTGGCAGGAGAAGGGGTGTATTTTCTGGCCATTACGGAGGCCCATTTGGCCTTTCTTAAGTGGTTGTTTTTCAAGCGAAAAGAAAGCATTTTTCCGAAAAAAACGGGGGGTGCCCTCCGGGGATGGTATACCAAAAGCGTTGTCTGGCAATACTTTGTGGCGGGGAGGAAAACTTTTAGTGAAATTGTAAAGCGTAAACCGTGATTTTTTCAGACAAAGCCCTATTTTTGCAAGGCAATTAAATAGCTATGGATCAACCATTAATAGATCAGCCGATAGAACTCAAGGACCCTAAGTTGAAAGACATTGCGAATAGCTGGGTCGATTCTTCCGTATTCCTGTTCTACCTGGAAGTATTTGTCATTGTAGCGTTCCTGTTCGGTGCGTCTTATGGCTTGTACGTTCACCGTTATAAGGGCAAACCCAATGTAGAAGTTCCCGGGAATACCTTGTATACTCCTCAGTATAAATAAGAGCGGCCAATAATTTTTCTCAGGAAAAATTTTTCGGAGAATTTACATTGCCTTATTTTTGCAGCCCCAATCAGAAAAAGTGGGGCGAAAATGCGGAAGTAGCTCAGTTGGTAGAGCGCAACCTTGCCAAGGTTGAGGTCGCGGGTTCGAGCCTCGTCTTCCGCTCAAAAAAGAATTCCATTTGCGAGTCTAATGACTTTGGCCGGTGGAATTTTTTGTTTTAGGAGTCTTACATTCGGAAGGATTATATTTGTGAGGTTCTTTTGGGATCTTTCGAATGTTGGATCTGACGAAAGAACAAGGCGCCCCGGTGGCGGAACTGGTAGACGCGCAGGACTTAAAATCCTGTTTGCCGAAAGGCGAGTACGGGTTCGATTCCCGTCTGGGGCACATTAAAACCCGCTCTTGTAGCGGGTTTCACTTTTCCCGTTCATTCTAAACCTAGTTGCCGCAACTGAACTTTGCAAAAAATTTACAAACACGGCAAGCGTTTCCAACGCGGCATTGTCGAAGGGCTTGTATTCCGCCTGCCCTCCCAGGGCTTTGCGCTGAGGAGCCTGGCTGCCTGGTGCAAAGTAAAATGGATCTTTTCATCGGTTTTTGGTGTTGTCGGGTCGGGGAACCCTGTGTCACGTGCATGTCCTTAACGGTGAGGCGGGAGTTCTATTGTGAAATGATCGGAGACCCGGTGCGTAATCTGCGGGGACTGCACGGCGCAGGGGGGACGAATATCATTCCCTCGTATTGGCCGGATTAGGGGACCATGATAGGACATGGGGACGAAGGAGGGCAGCCGCTTAAAAAAATTAATTTACGACATCCGGATCCCGATTCAATGGTCTTCCTGAAACCGAGTCATGCAGGTACACCTGAATGGACCCGCATCGTAGATGGTTTCGCCGATCTTAGCGGGCAAGATACATCGACGGCTTCCTCGGGCGCCATCCTGTTTTTCAACATCAACAAGCGGATCATAGCCTGTTGCTTCGGAACCTCTGTCGCCAACATACACAGGGACAATATCGTCCCTGATTTCGGGCTTGCCGTCGCCTATCACCGAATACCGAAGGGGAAATACAAAAAGATCGAGACCTTTGCGATGACCGAAAACCCCATCACCAATGCCCGAAGTGCGGCGATGCCCTCCTCCCAGAGCACCTTTAACCTGGACACCTACCTCGAAACCATTACGGAGCTGGGTGGCAAATTCCTGTTGAACACAAGATCCGTGGTCATCAATGGAAAGGAGTTTTTCTCCATCCCCGCGCCCATGACCATCGGAGAAATAAAGAAACTTTGCAAGAGCCTGATCGAAGAATACGAAATTTCCGTAAATGAGGAGAACTACAAAAAATTGACGGCAGTCAGCAAGGTAAAAACGAAGAGTTTGATGGATCACCTGAATGATGAATTATGCAAACGGATGAGAAAAAGATCGGGCGAGATTTACCTGGTGGACTATCAGCAATTTGATAACCTGGATACCTACAGTTTATCTTCGAAAGGAGAAAAATTGACGGAACTGGATATTCAGGATGTTTACAACGATTTTAAGAAAGGGCAGCAGATCACGACAGTATTCTTGAGAACCAAACAGATTTCCACCTGTGATGCAGATGGACAACCTATTGAACCCTGGTCCTTGTATAAATGTCTCTTTTTTCAGATCGAGATAAACATTGGCAGTTTTATACTTTATAAGGGACACTGGTATCAGGTTCAAAAACGATTTCTGGATGATCTCAGGGGCTTCGTCAGATTATTTGAAGTGCCTGCCGCCACGTTGATGCTCCCCGCGTGGGATGGGAAGCAAGGGGAAGGAGAGTATAATCTTGCGGCGGCATCAGCAATGGGTATCCAGTGCTGGGATAAAAAACTTTACACACATCCGGATTACGCTTATGGGATCGAATTTACTGATCTGCTTTCCCCCAGCCATATAATGCATGTTAAAAAATTGGTCAGTTCAGCCCTGAACAGCCACCTGCTCATGCAAACGGCGGTTTCTGCCCAGTTACTGAAGTCGGATCTGAAGCTAAAGACCTGGATAAAACAAGAGTCCAAAAAGTTCCGGGGTGGAAATATCTTCCTGAACAGGAAAGGGGAGTATAAAGCGCCCCCCATCAGTTATGTCATTACCCTGATGACCGGCTCGGCCGTCAAATCCCTGACAGATCAATTGCCCTTTTTTAGCCTGATCACGTTTAACATGATCATCAGAAAAATCTCCTTTGATTTCGATATCAAGATCTGCCAGGTATAATGCTCTCACCTTGCCGGTGAAGCAAATAGGAAATTCAGTGCATGATGCCAATAAAAAAGCGGTTCCGGGGGCAACTTATTTAAATCGCTGTATTCAGAATGCTGAATCAAAAACTCGCTTTTTTTCATGCTTGGTTCAAAATGGGGTAGTTCGCCCGTATGACCTGCCTTTATTTTCGCGGCTAGAAGGGCGGCCTTTGCTCCTGCAATAATCGCCTCATCAATCCTGAAAACGCCGTTCGTCAGATAGCTTTTAAATTGTAACAGGCCGCGCGCCACCTCACTAAAGTATTTTTTATTTGTTTCTCCGGTATTTCGTTCCCGCCTCGCAATCAAAGCAGACGTATTGAGAATGTCGTCAATCACATCGCGCTTGCTACACTGATTGCCTCTATACCGTATTTCCTTTTCCACCGTATCGTCAAAAGCTTTCAGGAAAATGTCCATTGATTCGATCCGGGGGTATAACTTATTTATATCATAAAGTTGCTTGACGATTTCCACTTCCTTTCCCTTCCCGTAGAGAATACCCGTTGTGGTGGGCGCAAACGCCGTCAGTTTGTCGCCGGCGATGGAGGCTACAGAGGGCACATTGACCAATATATCATCCTTGTAGGTAACGAGCCAGGACGTCTTGACCGGCAATCGCAGCAACGCAGGGTAAGAATGCGCTTCAAAAAGGATATCCAGCAGAATATGGTCCTCCTTTCCGGACAGTGCAGAGGTATAATATAGTGCATAGTGCGCTTTGGGAACACCTGACTTATAACTTCTATGTTCGCTGAGCCCAAATTTTTGGAACGGCGGTTGGCTGCAGATGGCTGCTAAGACGAGCTCGATATCCTCACGGCTCGCCAGGGTGATGATATCAATGTCGATGGAAAATCTGCCGGCATCATCCAGCAACAAGATCAATGAAGTTCCTCCCTTGAATACAAAGTCCAGTCCCTGGGCGGACAGTTGTTCGACCAGGCTTAGCGCATGTATCATCTTTTCCACCAGCGGCGGATTGATCTTTTCATAGCCCTCTCGTTCCCGGTGAGAATCAAGCCATGCCTTCTGAAATGAGTCTGACTTTATCATTCTATGGCGGATATGACTTCGTTATGTAAACCTGGTTGTTCGAGCAAGAATTCCTTCAGGGTATCTTCTCGGTGCCGTCGTTTCGCGTAGTTAAGCAACCGCGAATAATTGATTGCATATTTAGCTAATGCCCCTTCGAATATCTTCACCAGTTGCTGGCCCTGGAAGGCAAAATACAATTTGGGATCGCAAAAAAGATCTACCAAGATCTTTTCGAGCGTGGGAAGGACAATCTTTTTAATGACCATGGTCGGTGCCCTGCTAATCATTGGGACCACGACAATGGGCTGAGGCAATTCCGAAATATAATGGTTAATCGTCGCGCCGTCCGGGTTGATGAAAACATTGGAAAACTTACCGGAATCTTTTATTGAAAAAAACACTTGCTCTATCGACATCTTATCTACTTCCAGGATGTATAGGAAGGACGTTACTTGGAGATCTATGAATTCATTGAGCCAATTCGTCGTCCAGACATTGTAGGAGTGATGATTAAATGAGTTTTCAAGAAAGGAGCCTATCTTATTAATCTCTTCATCTACCTCCGGTTTGAAACGCTGTTTTTGCTCTATCGTGTATACGCCCTTGCCTACGTCTGTCATGCGATGTCGTTTCTTGAGGTCAAATACCCGCCAGGCAAACGTAGTTTCCTTTAAGTCCGGATCCAGCTTCCTGAAAAAGGCTAAAAGCTCCTCCCGGGAGAATACCTCTTTGGGGGAAAAGTGCTCCATCAGCCTGCTTTCTATATAATTTTTCGTGTACGTCATTACTAATATAAGCCATTTATAGATAAAAGTGGCTTAATATAGATATCTAATTTAAGCCAAATTTAAAAGAAATCGGCCACATTTAGAAAGCAAATATAAGCCAGTTTTGCAAAAAAGTGGCTTAATATAGTCCATTTTATCTCGATATCCGCAAATTTGTCCGACAGGCTTTCCAAACCGCTCAGATTTGTTCCCCATCAAAACCCGGCGAGCAAACGGCGAACAGCAATGATAACTAATTGATATACAGGGCGAGTTTGAATCTCATCTCGCGTTTAAATCATTGGCTCACAAATGTCACAGGGGTCTAAATGACTGATTAGCAAATTGTTGCAAATCCAGTCCTGAGCACAATGGCTGCGTCAATTCAAGTTCTCCTCTGTGGCCGACAATAGTCATCAGCTGCGCCAATCGCAATCGGTGAAATTGCCTTACTATTGCCTCGTAAATACATTTTATTAAATCATAGTTCAAACCCACGTCGGGATCAATCGCAATTAATTTCTGAAAGACCGTCCGAAGCCAACTCAAAGGCTTTTTTTGCCTCTTCAAGCCCAATTCGCTCAATGATTTCTCGAATTTGGGCCACGGGGTTGAATCCGGTATATGGGAAAAGCGCCATCGTACGCATTAAATCCGATTCCTCTTTCTTGGCTGGTTCCCCAACATTCAGCTTGTTCCGTCATTTAAAAATGTTCTTTTTGACTTTTCCGAGCCAGGGAAAATAGATTTGGAAGGGTTTATGGAGAGGAATTATCATTATAATGTGCAAATGCAACGATTTGCTTATCTCACCGGAAGAAGCCTCGCGACATTCAAGCGGGATTTCGAAAAAATTTTTAGTAAACCTCCAAGCCGCTGGCTGCAAGAAAGGAGACTTCAGGAAGCATACTACATGATAAAGGAACAGAGGAAGACTCCATCTGATGTGTATTTAGATGTAGGCTTCGAAGACTTGTCTCATTTTTCATTCGTTTTTAAAAAAAAATATGGTATTCCGCCTTCAAAGTTGTAGCTAGGATCCGCACAGGTGGTCGTGTAAAAATTAAAGATGGAGTAACGACAAAATACCCCGAACAGGGATTTCGCACCCTAAGAAAACTTGATCTTGTCCCAGAGCTTGTTGGCAACCACCTTTTGAAGGACTTCTTCCCGGTAGTTGCGGCTCATCGGGATGCGGTGGGTTTGCATGGAGATCTCGTTGCCTTCGATGCTTTCGATCTTATGGATCGACACGATATAGGATTTGTGGACGCGGATAAAATCCTTGGGGTCGAGGTTTTCTTCGAGGTGTTTGAGGTAGAGGAGGGTGACGTATTTGCCCTTCAGGGTATAAATGGTGACGTAGTTTTGCATCCCTTCCACGTACAGAATATCGTCAAACTGGATCTTTTCGTATTTGCTCCCGCATTTGATAAAGAAATAATCGGCGGCCTTTTCGGTTTTGCCGGGAGCCTGGTTGACGAGCTGGTAATACTCTTTCGCTTTATTGACGGACTGGAAGAAGCGGTCAAAGGTGATGGGTTTCAACAGGTAGTCCAGCACGTTCAACTGAAACCCCTCCAGGGCGTAGGTGGGGAAAGCCGTGGTGATAATGACAAGGGGCGGCTTTTGGACGATCTTCAAAAAGTCGATGCCGCTCATCTTTGGGGTCTGGATGTCCAGAAAGACCAGGTCCACCGGCTGCTTGTTGAGCAGTTGCATCAGTTCCACCGGGTTCTCGCAGGTGGCCACGAGGTGTAAAAAGTCCACCTCCCGCACGTAGTCGGCCATCCCCTCGCGGGCCAGGGGTTCGTCATCGATGATTACACAGTCCATTATGTTTCCATTAAGTGGAGCCGAAGCCTTACGTCAAAGCTGTCGGATCCGTTTTGTATGTCCAGGTTGTATTGTCCGGGGTATATCAGGTCCAGCCTTCGCCGTACGTTCTTTAGTCCTATGCCGCTGTAGTGCACGGCCTCGGAGACGGGTTCTGCGGCGGCGCTGTTGGCGATCGAGAAGTCCAGCTCCCGGTGTTGTAGGTTCAGGTTGATGCGGATCCAGTTGTCCCTATCGGTGTGTTTGGAGACGTGTTTGAAGGCATTCTCGACAAAAGTCATCAGTACAAAGGGGGCTATCCCCAGGGGGCCGGGCGGAGATTGGTTTACCTGGAGGCTGACGGTAACGTTATCATTCTGTCGGAGTTTTTCCAGGCCTACAAAGTTCTCGATATAGGCAACTTCGTGGCGCAAGGGGATCTGCCGGTCATTGCATTCGTAGAGCTGGTAGCGGAGCAACTCGGAGAACTTGGCCAGGGAATCGGAGGCCTTGTCGGGGTTTTTGTGGATCAGGAAAAATATGGAATTGATCGTATTGAACAGGAAATGTGGGTTGAACTGGTTCTTTAAGAACGTCAGTTCGGTCTCGAGCTTTTCTTTTTCCAGGGCCTGCTCGCGCTGCTTGGCCTTGATCCAGTTCTTGGTCAGCTTGATACTCATCCCCAGGGTCACCGCCGCCACGACCGAAGGAAAGGTCGTGCTCCAATAGACATGAAAGTAACTGTTGTCCTTGCCCCACATTTCATGGAAGGTCTTACCATATAAAAAGGCTGTACCGTAATAAGCAACAGGAACAACCAGGGCGGTCGTTATAAATAGGGTGGCGATCAGGAGTACGGTGTACAGGGCGAGCTTGTTCTTCTCCAGGAACCGGGGTATCAGGACATACAAATTGAAGCACACGGCCAACATCTGTCCTGCCAGGTAAGCGGAAAATTTCAGGGCCATGGGGGTGGTCAGTATCGCCCGGAGGTTCCCAACGGCATCGCCGTCGTAGAAGATCCACCAGATATACCCGTACAGCGCCCAAAAGAGGACGTGGTGGAGTTTGTATCGAAAGAGAAAAGCCTTCATGCCCTCCGAAGGTACACAAAGTTCCCCTGAGCGGGCATCGCCGATTGACCAAATACACCCCCTGGTATATGAATGACAAGGCTGCATTTGGTCAATTATTTCGTACAGGTCAGCAAGTGTTTTTTTGGCCGTTCTCCCGGCCGGCTTTCTTTGCCCTATGAACCTACTCGTACTATTGTTGCTGGTCCAGCAAACGACACCTGCCAAACCCGATACGCTCTCCAAGCCCGACACCCTGAGGACCGTCCGGCAACTCGGGGAAGTCATCATCAGGCCGGACAAACCCGTCTATCAGCAAAGTGCGTACGGCACCGTCGTGAATGTAGCAAACAGCGTTATGACCCCGGGCAGCTCGGCCCTTCAGGCCCTGGAGCGATCCCCTGGGGTAACCGTCGACCATCGCTACAACAGCCTTATGCTAAACGGCAAAAGCGGGGTTACGGTCATGCTCAACGGGAAGCTGACGCATATGTCCCAGGACCAATTGATGACCTTACTCAGCGGGATGAGTGCCGACGATATAGAGCGGATAGAACTGATGACCACCCCGCCCGCTAACTTCGACGCCGAAGGGAGCGCAGGCATTATCAATATTGTCTTCAAAAAAAACCGGAGACGGGGCACCAACGCTTCGTTGTCGCTGACCGGGGGATATGGATGGGGAGAAAAAGGAACGGCGTATGCCCGGATCGACCACAACACCGGGAAGGTGGGCCTGCATGCGGCCTATTCCGTGAACCACGACCGGACCTATACCCGTTTATTGGCCTGGGGATCGGAGATCGTTCCAGAGTGGGAGGGAGAAACCAACTTTAATTATGACTCACGGGCGCGGGGGGTGTGGAACGGACAGTCGGTAGACCTGGGGCTGGATG
>Ga0302307_10001072_pt1 | contig 17359 bp, 23 predicted proteins | sample III_Palsa_E3_2_FD_200530 | JGI IMG/M metagenome (GOLD analysis project Ga0302307, IMG submission 200530) | Peat permafrost microbial communities from Stordalen Mire near Abisko, Sweden - III_Palsa_E3_2 | ecosystem: Environmental > Terrestrial > Soil > Palsa > Peat permafrost | place: Sweden... | reverse complement strand
AAATAATAGCGTGGAAACTGTAATATTATTGAAATTGGCGTCTCTAATCAAAAAAAGCTCAAATACATGGATAGTATTTTAAAAGTAAGCGGCCTAAGCGTGCAATACGGCTCCTTTATGGCAGTAAAGGATGTATCTTTTGATGTACGAGCCGGGGAAATATTCGGCTTGCTGGGGCCAAACGGCGCCGGTAAAACCAGTACGCTTAGCGCAGTTGAGGGTTTGATCAAATTTAGCGCGGGCACCGTAGTTGTTGATGGTTTCGATACCAAACAAAAACCCCGCTATGCCCGCGCCGCTATGGGTGTGCAACTGCAATCCACCAGCTTTCAGCCCGAGTTAAAGGTATCGGAGATATTGGAGTTATATGCGGGTATTTATGGCGTATCACTTACTGAGGAAAAGCTGAAAGCTATATTAAGCGAGATCAAACTGGAAGAATCGGGAGCGAAAAGGTTTGGCCAGCTTTCGGGCGGGCAGCAGCAGCGGGTATCGCTTTTTATTTCCACCATTCATAATCCGCGATTGGTTTTACTGGATGAACCTACCACCGGGCTCGACCCACAGGCGCGCCGCCAGCTTTGGGAGCGCATTGAGGCCATCCGCGAAAAAGGACATGCCGTTTTGCTCACCACGCACAGCATGGAAGAAGCCGAATCGGTTTGCGACCGGATTGCCATTATAGATCATGGGCGGGTGCTGGTTGTTGATACGCCGCAGGCTTTGATAGAGAAACATAAAAACGACCCCGAAGTGATAGCCGTATCGCGCAGAGGCAAAGTAACACTCGAAGATGTATTCATCGCGCTTACCGGTAAAGCCGTTCGTGCCTAAATCAAACTAAAAATATGGAAACTATCATACCAAAAACATCAACCGTATTAGCGGCATTGCTTAAAGCAGATTTTACCACCCAATGGCGCAACCGGCGCTCGGTAGTGCTGGTGCTGCTGGTGCCTGTGATCATCATCATCAGTTGGAAACCTTTAGCGGGTTTGGCGGGTGGCACGTTTGTACTCTCCAATGGTATTGGCATAGGGCTCACAGCCCTGGGCCTTATGGGCTATTCCAACTCAATAGCTCGCGACAGGGATAAGGGTATTTTTCAACGTTTACGCGTGGCCCCGCTGCCATCGTGGGCTATTATGGCAAGCCGGTTATTGGTGCAGCTTTTAATGATGGTGCTGATAACAACGGTGGTTTTTGTCATCGGCCATACAACTGATGGCATTACATTAACACCGGCGGGTTATGTACTTACTTATTTTACAGCTTTTATAGGCGGCGCGGTATATTTATGCCTGGGCCAGGTAATTGTTGGCTTAATAAAAAATCCGGAAACCGTAAATTCTACAAGCCGGCTGGTATATATCGCGTTTATTATGAGTGGTATGTTTGGGGCGATAGTGGGCATTAAAAACGGGGGATCAGGAGATTTGGTTCACCAGATAGCTGAAATTATACAATGGTCGCCGTATGGCACGGTAAATAAGATTTTGGCGGCAGGTATGCTGCCGGGAGGATGGAATATGGATGCCAACTACGCGCTGCTGGCAACTATTGGTTATACGCTGGTATTTGCTGTAATCGGGATCAAGAATTTTAAGTGGGATACAAAGTAAGAGCCTCATAACCTCACCTAAATCCTCAGTCTCACCTAAATCCTCTCCAATGGAGAGGACTTTAACAATAGTTGATTGCCAACTTCTATGCTAATCAGTCAAATCTACTAATCACTAATCTCCAGCCTCTAATCAACTAACCTCTAATCAACTAACCTCAATTCAAAGCGGGGTTCTCCGGAAAATTGGCAATATGCGCGTAGCGGTTACCCAGGCTTATCACTACATCGCGCCACAGGGTTTGTTCGTTGTGGGTAAACAGGGTATCGATAATAAATTTATCGGCTACAATCCAGGTATTTTCCCTTAGTTCCTGCTCTAATTGCCCCGCGTCCCAACCCGAATAGCCTTTAAAAAACCTGATCTCATTCTCATTCAGCTGGTAATTTGAAATCAGGTTTTTAACCGTTTCAAAATCACCGCCCCAAAACACACCGTCGCTTATTTCAATGCCATCGGGTATTTTATCAGGGCAATGGTGTATAAAATGCAGCGTATTAACCCCTACCGGTCCGCCTGTATAAACCGGCATTTCCGAATAAGACACTTCGGGCAAAGCATCGCCCAGCATAAATTCGCTTTGATGGTTCAGCACAAAACCTACGGCACCCGCTTCGGAATATTCTGTTAAGATGATTACCGAACGTTTAAAATTTGGATCCATCATAAATGGCTCCGATATTAACAAATGCCCTATAGCGGCTGATATTGAACTAAGCATATATCCTGATATTTAGTTACCTTAACAATTGCAGTAAAAATATGTTCATTTTACCAAAAATGAAATCTTAATTTAACCTATGTACGGTTTAATTAATTAGTAAGTTTGCATTAATGGATCAAAACGAATTACAGAACATGCGGCAGGACTATAGCGCCGCAGAATTATCTGAAAACGCCACCAAGGCCGACCCCATAAAGCAATTTGAATTATGGTTTAACCAGGCTGTGGAATCAAAACAGCATGAGCCAAACGCCATGACCCTGGCCACCGCTACTTATGATGGCCGCCCATCGGCACGTATTGTACTTTTAAAGGGCTTTGATGCCAACGGATTTGTGTTTTATACCAACTATCTGAGCCGCAAAGGGAAAGAGATCACTAAAAACCCGCTGGCCTCCGTGTTATTTTATTGGGGCGAATTAGAGCGCCAGGTACGTATTGAGGGCACTATTGAAAAGCTAAGCAAGGAGCAATCTGATAAATATTTCCAAACCAGGCCGCGCAAAAGCCAGCTGGGTGCCGTGGCATCGCCGCAAAGCCAGGAAATTGCCGACCGCAGCCTGTTAGAGAAAAAAATGGAGCAACTGGAAGCCGAATACGGCGATGATAAGGAAATTCCGAAGCCTTCGTTTTGGGGTGGTTATATATTAAAACCTCGCCTGATTGAGTTTTGGCAGGGCCGCCGCAGCCGCCTGCACGATAGGATAGTTTATAAAAAGATCGACAACAAAAACTGGAAAAAAGTTCGCCTTGCGCCATGAGTTTGGAGGATATTAAATTATTGCTGGTTGAAAAATTTGGCCCCGGTGTAATTTTGGGCGAAGAAACCACCGGTTTACAACCCGCCCTGCTTATTGATGCGGATAGCATTGCCGATGTTTGCCTGGAACTGCGCGATAACCCCGGCACCTACTTTGATTTTTTAAGCTGCATTACCGGCGTTGATTACGGCGTGGAGGCCAAACGCTTTGGCGTGGTTTATCATTTGGCGTCCATCCCCTACCAAACGCAGCTTACCTTAAAAATAAGCAAAGAAAATGACAGGGATGAAGATAATTTACCCGGTTTCCCAAGCATAACATCTGTTTACCGCGCTGCCGATTGGCACGAACGCGAGCAATTTGATATGCTGGGCATATATTTTGATGGGCACCCGGATTTGCGCAGGCTTTTGTTACCGGATGATTGGGAAGGCTATCCATTAAGGAAAGACTATAAAACGGCGGAATATTATAAGGGAATTAAGATAGATTAATTTCGAATGTTCAATTTCGAATTTATTTTGATTCGAATGTTGAATATTGGATTTCAAATTTATTTTTCAATTTGTGTTAATGGATAAAATTGAATTAAAGAAAAGAACACAGAAATTCGCTGTAGATGTAATAAAATTTATTGGGACCTTGCTAAACATTCGTTCGGTAAATGTGCTTGCAAATCAACTATTAAGAAGCTCAACATCTATTGGCGCTAATTACCGGGCAGCATGTAAAGGTAAATCTACAGCAGATTTTATAAATAAAATTGTTATTGTGGAGGAAGAAGCCGACGAATCAATTTACTGGTTTGAGTTGATGGAGGAAGCCGGATTAGTTCCGTTAACTATAATTGCACCATTAAAAAAAGAAGCTATCGACCTTACAGCAATTTTTTACGGCCATAGGTAAAACAGCAAAAGAGAATCAACGGAATAACAAAAAATAAAAAATTCGAAATTGAACATTCGAAATTCGAAATATAACGAAGCTTTACAAGTCTATACAAGGAAAATAGCCGATGCCGCTGTTGAGGATATGGTGCTGAACATGGGGCCGCAGCATCCGTCGACGCATGGGGTTTTGCGGCTGGAGCTTATTACTGATGGCGAGATTGTTAAGGAGGTTATCCCGCACATTGGTTACCTGCACCGCTGTTTTGAAAAACACGCCGAATCGCTCACCTACCAGCAAACAATCCCCTTCACCGACCGCATGGACTACCTGGCCTCCATGAACAACAGCCACGCTTTTGTAATGGGTGTGGAACGGATGATGGGCATTGATAAGGATATTCCCAAACGTATAGAGTATATAAGGGTATTGGTTTGCGAACTGAACCGCATTGCCTCACACCTGATAGCAATCGGCACTTATGGTATAGATATTGGCGCTTTTACGCCTTTTTTATGGTGTTTTAGAGATCGTGAACATATTATGGGCATGCTGGAATGGGCCTCGGGCTCGCGCATGCTGTACAATTATATTTGGGTAGGCGGTTTGTTTTACGATCTGCCTGTTGGCTTTGAGGAGCGCTGCCGCGAGTTTGTGGAGTACTTTAAGCCCAAAATGGTGGAGCTGAACCAATTGCTTACTGATAACCAGGTATTCATTAGCCGCACCGCCAATGTTGGTGTATTGCCGCTGGATGTGGCCATCAATTACGGCTGCTCCGGCCCTATGCTGCGCGGATCGGGCCTTAAATATGACTTGCGCCGTATCGATGGCTACTCCGCCTATCCCGAACTGGATTTTGATATCCCCGTGGGCAAAGGCGAGATGGGCACCCTTGGCGATTGCTGGGATCGGTACAAAGTTAGGGTTGATGAAATAGAGCAATCGCTTAAAATGATAGATCAATGCCTTGACCGCCTGCAAAAGGAACTGAAACGTACCCCTGATTTTGATCCGCGCGCAAAACTCCCGCGTAAAACCATCCCCAAAGCACAGGATTATTATATTCGTTGCGAAGGCGCCAAAGGCGAACTCGGATTTTACTTTATGGCCGATGGCAAATCGGAAATACCTACCCGGGTAAGGGCACGCGGGCCAAGTTTTAGCAACCTGTCTGTACTGCCCGAACTGGCCAAAGGCGTTATGATAGCCGACCTGATAGCCATTGTAGGCTCCATTGATTTTGTATTAGGCGAAGTTGATCGCTAAGCCAACAAAAAAGGCCTCCTTACGGAAGCCTATTCTTAATATATATTAGTTTATAGGGCTTATTTATCGTAAACCTTAACCATAAAAACATAGTTCTTCAACTTTTTAAGCTGTTGTACATCGCTCAGGCCGGCTAAAGTATTTTTAGTATTCAGGTTTACTTTTTTATCTAAGGAGTCTATCGCGCTAAGTAAATAGCTTGATTTAACCGCGAAATGCACGCCCTCCAGTTGCGATTGGCTTGCTTGTACTATACCTATCACATTTCCCCTGGTATCCATCAACGGGCCGCCGCTGTTGCCGGGGTTAAGGGGGATCGATATCTGGTAGTCCAGGCTATCGCCGTTCAGGCCATTAGCTGATGTTAATTTTCCATAACCATAAACCGGTGAATCCTGCGGATAGCCGTAGGTATAAACGCTCTCGGCCAGGTCGCTTTCCGTTCTTTTAAAAGTATAAGGTATGGCACTCAAATTCCTGAACGAGGTATCAACTATTTTTAAAATAGCGATATCGTTTTCGGGTTGGGTATATAATACGATCGCTTTAAATGATTTGCCGGCCGCGTTTTGCACGTATACGGAATCATTTTCGCTCACTACATGATAGTTGGTAGCTATTAAACCGTTTGTGGTAATGGCAAAACCGGTACCACTGAACCTGTTGGCCGTATTTTTAACTGCCCTGTTATTTTGCGATACCTGTTTGCCCAGCATGGCGGTTTTTATTTTAAGGCCCACCACATCGCGCCTTAATTGAAGATATTTCGAATCCTGGTTATTAGTCAGGTTACCGGTTAAAAACATGATGCTCAAAATAGCAAAAATGGCTATGGATGCCGCTACCGATATTTTTGAATGGTGATTGCGCCATAACCTCACCACAAATGATGGGTGGATGATCAGCTCATCGGCCAGGGTATGCACATCTATCTCGTCATGTATCGCATTCAGCCGGTCTTCCAGTGCCAGGCGGTCGCTGTATTGTTTTATCAGCTTAACAAATTCCGCATGCTCGGCTATTTTCGCGTTGATAGCCGTATCGCCTTTGCGAAGCAATTCAAATTGTTTACGCTCATCCGGGCTCATTTCGCCGTTGAGGTACCTTTCAATTTCTTCCAGTAATTTACTATCGTTCATGTTAAACCTCCTTATTTCTGCTGAAAAAATAACTTCTTCAACCTTTGCAGACATTTATATTTTTGCGTTTTCGCGTTATCGGCGTTGGTATAACCAAAGCGCTCACATATCTCCTGCATACTCCGGTTATGGATGTAAAAATCCTCCATTATGGTTTTGCAGGGCTCTCCCAACAACAACAGCGCGCTTTCCATTTTACCAAACTGCACATCCATGTCGTTCCGTTTCTCAACTTCATCGTCCACGTCCGAGTAATCCTGGAAATCTCTTATATCCCCGCCGTACCTGCTCATCTGGCTAAGCCTTTTGAGCCATAGCCGCCTGCAAACGGAGTATAGGAAAGTCTTGAGCTTGCTGCTTAGCTCAAAATCTCCCGCTTTTATTTTGTTGTATAATATAATAATGGCTTCCTGGTAAATGTCTTTAGCATCATCAGCGGTGCCGTTATTATTTATGATCAGTTGCAACACCATCGGGAAATACGCCACGTATAAACGCTTTAGTACAACATCCGAATTATTAAGTATCCCAAGTATTACCTCACTATCTGTTGGTATTGAACTTTTTAACTCTTTATACACCCCTTAATACTATTTATATGAAATTGTAACCCTGTTTTTTATAAAAAAAACTAAATTACTAAAATAAGGTTACCTTTTTTAAATAGGAGTATTCAATAAACGTAAACACTTAATTATAAAGTAAATGAAAAACATCATTAAAACGGGCTTTGCCATAGCGGCAATAGGTTTATTTGCGGCATGCGGCCCTGCCAAAACAGCAACCACTACTACCGATTCAAGCGCCACCACCGTAAAAGTTGATTCCACCGTAAAAATAACCACAGGCGCTGATACCCTGAAGAAAGATACCACCAAAAAAGACACTACAAAAATGTAGGCTTGTTATTATTAACAAATAATAGCCTAACAATCAATATAACCCACTAATTCCATAGAATTTATATTTTTTTTAAAAAAGATGGGTTACCTTTTTCAAATTAATGTATTAATAGCAAAATAATGAAAAACATCACCATGAAAAACGCATTCAAGATCGCTGCACTGGCATTAGTAATTTCAGTTTCAGCAGCTGCCTGCCACAGTAATTCAAGCACATCAGGTTCTGATACTACCAAAGATACCACAAAGGTAGTAACCGATACCACTAAAAAAGATACTACCATAAAAACAGATACTTCGAAAAAAGATACTGTTACAAAAGACACCACAGTTAAAACTGTTGTGAAGAAAACCGAAACAACTAAAAAATAATATACACTTTAAACCCCCAAACATGAAAAATTCTTTCAAAGTTGGCTTTTTAGCCTTAGCCCTTGCAGTTTCATTTGCAGCTTGCCAAAGTAAATCAAGCACAGCAGCAGCAGATTCATTAAAAACTGCCGATTCAATTAAAGCAGCAGATTCAACCAAAGCAGCTGATTCAGCTAAAACTAAAGTTGATACCGCTAAAGCCGACACCGCTAAGAAAGACACTACCAAGAAGAAATAATTAGTTTTTTCTAACTGATTTTTAGTTTTTTTCTACTGTAAAAGGTAATTCCATGATTTTTTTTCAAAATCATGGGTTACCTTTTGCTATTTTAGGTATTAACCAGCAAAACTATTAATCACTTTAAAAAAAATTAACATGAAAAATTCATTCAAAGTTGGCTTTTTAGCCTTAGCTATCGCTGTTTCTTTTGCAGCTTGTAAATCAAAATCAGGTGCTTCTGCAGCAGATTCAGCTAAAATGGCTGATTCAGCTAAAGCAGCAGATTCAACCAAAATGGCTGATTCAGCTAAAATGAAAATGGCTGACACCTCTAAAAAAGACACTAGCAAAATGAAAATGGACACTACTAAAAAGAAATAATTTTAGTAGTTCATTTATTTTTGAACAAACAAAAAGGCCCTGGTTTCAGGGCCTTTTTGTTTGTATTAAGTTTTTTTTGAAACAGCTATTTATTTGCTGTTTCCCCTGAACATAGAAATTATCCAGATAATAATAGCTATTACGATAACCACCGCGATAACACCCACCGCAGCACCGGCCTTAAATATACCGCCAATAACAGAACACCCGCTCAGGGCCATTAATAGCATAGAGCCGAATAACAAGTTTAATTTTTTCATGATAAAAAGTTTATAAGATTGATAATATGAAGGCTGATGCAAAAACCGGGCCTTTTTGTTTGTAATAACCAACATACCGCCCGCCTGTTTTAAACTGCCTGATTTTAATATAATCTATAAAATTATACCGCCTAATTAGCGCAGATAAGTATTTTTGCCGTTCTACATATTTGCTATGGCTCCTGCTCTGTTATCTATCAAACACGCCACGGTACGCTATTTAAACAGCGTATTGTTCAAAAACCTTACCTATATACTTAACCAGGGCGAAAGCTGGGCCATTATAGGGCCGAGCGGATCGGGCAAAAGCGCGTTGCTGCAAACCATAGCCGGTAAATTCAATATTACCGGCGGCGAGATAAAATATCACTTTTTTGAACACTATTTAGCACAGCATCCCGACCACGACAGCACACTCACTTATCATAAGCTGATAGCCCTGGTAGAGTCGAAGCACCATTTTCGTAATCTTTCCAATACTACCGAATTTTACTACCAGCAGCGTTATAATTCCTCCGATTCGGAGGATGCGCAAACGGTTGAAGCCTACCTGTCAACCATAAAAACCGCGCCGGGCAAAAGCGTTTACTGGGATATGGACAAGGTGATAAGCACCCTGCGTTTACAGGAATTAAGAAGCAAGCAGCTTATCAAACTATCAAACGGCGAAACCAAACGCCTGATGCTGGCTGCCGCCTTGCTGAAAAACCCCTTGATTTTATTGCTCGATACTCCCCTAACCGGCCTCGATGTACAAACCCGTGCGGCGTTCAGCCTGATAATTGATGAGATAGTAGCATCGGGCATTGCCGTTATCATGGCCACATCGCCGCACGAAATTCCGGCGGACATAACGCATATTGCCGTTTTGCAGGATGGCGACATTGGCCAGGTGATTGCTAAAAAAGATTTTAACCCCGATCTGTTTAAAGATAAAGTACCCGATAATACCGACCGCACTAAACTGCGCGCCTTATTGAATACCGGCAGCAAGACCACTTTCAGCAGCATTATAAAAATGGACAAGGTACACATCAAATATGGCGAAAAGGTGATCTTGCATGATGTAGACTGGCAGGTGCTGCCCGGCGAGCGCTGGGCCCTGCTCGGCCCGAATGGTGCAGGAAAATCGACCTTGTTGAGCCTGGTAAATGGGGATAACCCGCAGGCTTATGCCAACGATATTGTTTTGTTTAATAAAAAACGCGGCACCGGCGAAAGTATCTGGGATATTAAGAGCAAGATCGGCTTTGTATCGCCCGAATTGCACCAGTATTTCCCTACCGATAACAGTTGTTTACAGGTGATTGAATCGGGTTATTATGATACGCTGGGCTTATTTCGCCCAAGCCAAAAGGTAAAGGCAGATACTGCCCTAAGCTGGATGCAGGCTTTGGAAATTGATAAATACGCGCGTATGTTGCTCAAAAACATCCCCGCCAGCGCCCAGCGCCTGTGCCTGCTGGCCCGCGCGCTCATCAAAAACCCCGCCCTGCTCATCTTCGACGAGCCCTGCCAGGGAATGGACGAGCACCAGCAATTACATTTTAAAAACATAGTGAACACCATTTGTGATTTAAGCGATGTAACGCTCATTTATGTAACGCATTATCAGCAGGAGATACCGGATAGTGTTACTAAAGTTTTGAGGTTGGATAAGGGGATGGTGGTGTAATATATTGATGCTATTTTAAGATAAAAAATCAGCTTGTGGTCGGTGTTACCACCGCACCACTTACGAATGCTTTACGAATGGTGCGGTGATAACACCGACCATAGGCTAAATATACAATTAAATCCCCTCGTTATATTTTTGTTGAAGTGCTGTAAAAATCCTTCATCTAATCTCTAACCTCCAACCACTAATCACTATATTTGTATATGAATACAGCCGATCTGTTATTGCGTGCTTCAAATTTTGATTTTCTAAGCCAGGAAGAAGGTGTTTTTTTATACAACAACGCCTCCACTCCTGATTTGATGTATGTGGCTAACGAGCTGCGCAAAAAGCAGGTGCCGCATGGTAAGGTTACCTGGCAAATTGATCGTAATGTAAACACCACCAATGTTTGCATAGCCAATTGCAAGTTCTGTAACTTTTTCCGTCGCCCTGGCCATGAGGATAGTTATATTACTGATATTGAAACTTATAAAAAGAAAATAGAAGAAACATTCCGCTATGGCGGCGATCAGTTGCTGCTGCAAGGCGGCCATCACCCCGACCTCGGCCTGCAATTTTATACCGACCTGTTTAAACAGCTGAAAGAATTATATCCAACGCTTAAATTACACTCTTTAGGTCCGCCGGAAATTGCCCACGTGGCAAAGCTGGAAGGCATGAGCCATATTGATGTTTTAAGAGCCATGAAAGCATCCGGACTGGATTCCCTGCCCGGTGCAGGTGCCGAAATATTGAATGACCGTGTTCGCCGCCTTATATCCAAAGGGAAATGCGGCGGTAAGGAATGGTTGGATGTTATGCGCGCGGCGCACCAACTAAATTTGCCAAGCTCGGCCACCATGATGTTCGGCCATGTGGAAACTATCGAAGAACGCTTTGAACACCTGGTTTGGATACGCGAGGTGCAATCAGAAAAACCTGAAGGATCGTATGGCTTTGTAGCCTTTATCCCCTGGCCTTTTCAGGATGATGGCACACTTTTACGTAAAGTACGTGGCATCACCAATAATGTAACCGGCGATGAATATATCCGCATGATAGCTTTGAGCCGCATTATGTTGCCTAATATTAAAAACATTCAGGCCTCGTGGCTTACGGTTGGCAAGCAGGTGGCACAATTATGCCTGCATGCCGGCGCTAATGATTTCGGATCGATAATGATAGAAGAAAATGTAGTATCAGCCGCAGGCGCGCCGCACAGGTTTACCGCCAAAGGCATACAGGATTCCATAGCCGAAGCCGGTTTTGAACCCCAACTGCGCAACCAAAAATACGACTGGCGCGATGTACCCGTTCAAATTGAAGAGCAGGTAATTAATTATTAGAGATCAGAGGCTGAAGGTTAGAGATTAGCAGCTACAACTACCTGGTTATTAATTTACGAAGTTTTGGAAACTTCGTAAATTTCACCTCCATCATCTTAAAAAATTTCACAAAAAAAGCCGCCCCGAGAAATCAGGGCGGCTCCATCATACACAATAAACTCTATTAACTCACAATAAATGATCCTACTAATAGGGCCAAAACCTGTGTCATTGTTAGTGGCTCATCAAATGCTGCTGTAGCTACAGAAACAAGTGTTGCGCTTGGGCTTTCTTCGCTTGGCAGTGTAGTACAATCAATACCAAGTTGGGTAATATTTTGTTCGCCGTCATAATTGCCGTTTACAAGTGATATACCTGTATCATTACCCAATGCAGCTGTACTGGTTATCCATGGTGTGGTACCGCGTATATAACGTACAGTTGAGGCATGGCGCGCTTCAACAGCATGAATACCTAAGGCAGCGGTTAAAACTACCTGGTTGCCCAATAAATTACCGGCCTGGCCTTTATAAGCACGTACGCCGGTATCTTCAAAGGCTTGCGAAACAGCAAGGAAAGTTTGATAGTTAGTTAAAACATCGGCAAACGGGCCCTTGCCCGATCCATTACCAGCGGTTAAATCAAAGGTAAGGGAGCTTTCAGCAACAGGTGTACCGCCTAAGCTGGTGATAACACCCTGTAAAAAAGTAACGTGAGCATTTTCATCGCCCTGTACAGTTTTAAAATAGGTGTTGTAATCTGCCGAAGGTATTAAGCCCGATGCAGCAGCGCCCTGGTTATAAAATGTTGATTCAAGGTACTCCAGTGTTAAAGCAAAATTCAATACGCTAACAACTGATGTTGAAGTTTGGCCGTAAGCTTTTTTGAATATGGTTCCTAAAGCAAATGGAAGGGCAGCAACGGCTACTTTTGAGCCAAAGCTGGTGATATTTTTAATCGCGTCACGTCGCGGGCTGATCCTGTCCTGAAAATCAGGGTCAACTTTTTCAATTTCGTCTATTATACTAAATAAATTCATGGCGATGTGGGGTTAAGCTACGTAATTAAAAGATTTGGCACTCACTTTAGTGGTTAAGTAGGTGTTGGCAATTGGCAATACCTCTGCAATAGTTGCCGAAACATTTACTGCATTTGTATCAACCTGGCCTGCTACAAAACTTCCCGGTGTAATTAAATTAGCAATGTAAGCAGCATGGCGTGCTTCAACTGATACAATTTTACCGGCTACGGTAAGGTAATCTGGGTTAACAATTAAATAGCCTGCACCATCATAAGCGGTTACGCCGGTATTTTCAAAAGCTGCAGCTGCGGCAAGTACACTTGCTCTGCTGGTAAAATTGATAGCGCTGAAATTAGCCGACAATGCAGGTATAGCAGCGGCACCTAATGCCTTTTTGAAAAACTCGCGGTGTAATACTTCATGATCGCGGATAGAGGTTAAGCCCGTTAACTCTGCACTGGTCATTCCGGAGTAAGGTGTTGCAATTACCTGGATGTAAAAAGCTGCTTCCAATTGCTCCAATGCATAAGCAAAATTTAGGATACCCACATCTCCCGAACCAATATCGATCCCAACTGATGCTGTAACGTTATGATCCTTGTGGCAAGATGATGCCGCAGTCAAAACGCCTATGGCGGCGGCACCAGCCCCGGCGTAACGTAAAAATGACCTCCGGGCCATATTTACTCCGCCATTTTTTAGTTCTGTTTCTGTTTTCATAAATAAATGATTAGTATTAAAAGTTTATATAATGAAATACGCTTAATACAGATAAGCAGTTTTAATAAATATTAATGTTGTTACAACCGCAGAGAGTAGTTACTTTTATTGTAAGGAATGATTGATACAGAATTATATATTGAGGCGCTCATTTTTTCGTCGGAGCAGAGCCTGCGTTTGGAAGAAATAGCCTACTGTTTACAGTCGGCACTCGAAATTGACATCACCGCCGAGCAGATAAGCCAAAGTATTGATGCCATCCAAAAAAAATACCAGGCACAAAACCTGGCTATGGAACTGGTTAAGGTAAATAACGGCTACCAGTTTTTAACAAAAAAAGATTATCACGCGGTTATAAGCCTGCTGCAGGCCCAGCGCGCCAAAAAGAAATTAAGCCAGGCCGCGCTTGAAACTCTGGCAATTATTGCCTACAAACAGCCCGCAACTAAAACCGATGTAGAGCAAATAAGGGGTGTAAACTGCGATTATTCAATACAAAAACTGCTCGAAAAGGAGCTAATTGCCATTGTTGGCAAGTCGGAAAGCCTTGGAAAACCCCTGCTTTATGGTACCAGCGGGCTGTTTATGGATTATTTCGGCATCAACAATATTCAAGAATTGCCTCATATAAAAGAACTTACAGCCGATGCAAATTCAATTGGCGATTTAACAGAATAATTTTTCAATCATATTTTTTAAGAAAATGATTTTCGTTATTTTTACTAAGAAAATAATTTGCTGTATTTACAAAAAGATATTTTTACATTTAATTTCATTTAAATTTACATTGAATTAAGTTTTAAACTAAAAATTCGTCCAATGGGAACGCCAAAAAAACCTGTAAAGAAAAAGACTATTTCAAAAAGTACCGGCGCAAAAAAATCAGCAGAGGAACCAATTGATCTGAAAGCAAAAAAGAAGATCATTGATGAGGATGATGAAGATGAGGATTTCGACCTGCCCCTTGATGAATTGGGCGGCTACGAAAGCTTTGATGACTTTGAAGAAGAAGACGATTATTGATTTTAATGTATACCGTAATATAAAGCATTCAGAATATGCCTCTGGATGCTTTTTCTATATTTGGCGTTTTGTAATAGGTAAAAATGGTTATAACCGAAGTTAATAATAAGGCAACAAAAAAAATATTTCTGGATGTAGCCCGGATAATTTATAAAACCGATGATAATTGGGTTTGCCCGCTGGATAATGATGTAGAGGCCATTTTCGACCCTGCAAAAAACAGCTTTCATAAACATGGCAAGTGCTCCCGCTGGATACTTACTGATGATAAGCAGCAGCCAATTGGCCGCGTTGCCGCCTTTATTAACAACGAAAAAGCCTATAACTATGAGCAGCCAACCGGCGGCATGGGCTTTTTTGAATGTATAAACGATGAAAAAGCTGCCTTTTTATTGTTCGATACAGCTAAAAACTGGCTGCAGCAAAACGGAATGCAAGCTATGGACGGCCCCATTAACTTTGGCGAGAATGATTCGTTTTGGGGGCTGCTGGTTGAAGGGTTTACGCCTCCATCCTACGGCATGAACTATAACCCGCCTTATTATAAGGCCTTTTTTGAGCATTATGGCTTTAAAACCATGTATGAGCAATTAACCAATCACCTCAATATTCTGAAACCATTTCCTGAAAGGTTTCGGAAAATTGCTACCTGGGTATCACAAAAACCGGGGTATACTTTTAAGCACCTTAAAGCGAAAGAAATTGAGCAGTTCGCTGCCGATTTTATCGAGATATACAACGATGCCTGGCAGGGTTTCGAAAATTTTGTGCCGATAACTTACGCTACCATATTGGAGAGCTTTAAAAAAATGAAGCCTTTAATGGATGAAAAGCTTATTTGGTTTGCCTATATTAATGATGAGCCGGCATCATTCAATATAATTTTACCCGATGCCAACCTTATGCTAAAACCCCTGAACGGCAAACTTGACCTTGTGGGCAAGCTTAAATTTTTATATTACCGGTGGAAAGGCGTATCGCGCATGCGGGCCATTGTAATGGGCACCAAGCAAAAGTTTCAGCACCACGGCCTCGAATCGGCACTTTTTATTAAACTGGGAGAATACGTTTTACCGCTAAGCCAGTACGAAGAACTGGAACTATCGTGGGTGGGAGATTTTAACGAAAAGATGATAGCCCTGCACGCCGCGATGGGTAGCGTGTTTGGCAAAAGGCATTTAACAATGCGGGTTATATTTGAGCATCAGTGAGTCAATTTAATTAATAGGAACCTCAAATTTCCCTCTAATTTCTAATCACTAATCTCTAATCTCAGGCAATTTCCCGGCGGTGCCTTAACTCTTCAAAAAGCTCTATCACTTTTTTCTGAAGTTCTATCACCTCGTTTTCCCGGTCGGTTAAGCGTTTGTGAACATTTTCCAGTTCGGTAATAAATTTCAGATCCTGTTCCGCTTCGTTAAAGGTAAGTAATTGCACAACGCCCATTTCAAACAAGGTGGCAATTTGCTCTAACCGGGATAAATTAATATCTGTTATGCCGGTTTCAATTTTTGAAAAAGCAGGGATAGAAATATCCAGCCTTTTGGCAACATCCTCCTGGCTCCATCCTTTTTGATGGCGTAATAACCTGATTTTTTTTCCCAGTGTTTTCATGTTAATTTAGTATGAACAAGGTTTCGCAATAGTTAATAAAGTTAAGATAAATTTTTAATATCATAATAAAATATAAAAAATATTTTACTATTTATAAGTATGAGTGCTTCATACTCATAGAATTAACAAGATTCAGAAATCAAGCAGAGAGCAGCAGGGCGATAAAAAGGCCGAAGATCATCAACCCGGTTAAGAAAAACTTTTGCTACCCGAAGAAAGGTGATAAAACTTATGCAAATAATAAGTTAACTAAAACTGTAAATAAAGGCAGCCTATGCTAGCCGTACCCCTTTTTAATTGAACGAAGCCCGAAATTCCAAAGGCGAAACGCTGGTTTTTATTTTGAATAGTTTGCTGAACGACTGCGGATGCTCAAACCCTAACTCGTAGGCAATTTCGCTAACTGATAAACCGGTGGTGGATAATTTTTCCTTTGCCTTTTCCATCAATTTATCATGGATGTGATGCTGGGTGCTTTGCCCTGTTAATATTTTAAGTGATCCGCTTAAATAACCGGGCGATACGTTTAACGTTTCGGCAATATAGGTCACGCTGGGCAATCCCTTTTTTGCTAAAGCATCACTATTAAAATAAGCTGTAAGCACATCTTCCAGGCGGTTAAGCAGCTTATGGTTGGCTATTTTACGGGTGATGAACTGGCGCTGATAAAATCTTTCGGCATAAGTAAGCAATAATTCCAGTTGAGCTATTATGATGTTTTGGCTAAATTTATCAATGTTCGATCGGTATTCCTGTTCCATGTTTTGCATCATGCCTGTAATGGTTGCTTCTTCCTTTTCTGAAAGAAACAAAGCCTCATGTACCGAATAGCTAAAATATTCATATTGCTTTATGGTTTTGGCCAGTGGCGTATTCCACAAAAAATCGGGATGGATGAGTAACAGCCATCCCGAATGTTTTAGTGCCGAGCCTTTATCTATCTCGATACCAAAAACCTGGCCGGGCGATATAAAAAACATGATGCCCTCGTCAAAATCATATTCCTGCTGCCCATATTTCATTTTGGCATTAAAATCCCTTTTTAATGAGATGGAATAAAAATTAAACACTAAGCTTATTGATTCATTGTAAGGCAAGTGCTTAATAGATTCAAAATTGATAACGCTGATCAGTGGATGCTCCGGCTTAGGGAGCCCCATAACCTGGTGATATTCGCTTATGGTTTTGATCCGGTGAGGTTGTGTGCTGGCCATGTTACAATATCGTCAATTTTATTTAAACGCGGCGGCAAATTCCTTTGCAAAATCTGCCAGCTTTACTTTGCCCAAAACAGTTGGTTGGTGCAAATCATAATCTCCCCGTATGGCACCGCTGCGAATGCTGGCATTCAACTCTACCAATTTGGCGGCAATGTGGGCAGGTACTCCATTCTGCTCCATAGCGGCCTGGGTTTGCTCATCGGTAAAAGTTAGCCATTTTAAATCGGGCTTACCAATG
>Ga0302307_10001067_pt1 | contig 17395 bp, 16 predicted proteins | sample III_Palsa_E3_2_FD_200530 | JGI IMG/M metagenome (GOLD analysis project Ga0302307, IMG submission 200530) | Peat permafrost microbial communities from Stordalen Mire near Abisko, Sweden - III_Palsa_E3_2 | ecosystem: Environmental > Terrestrial > Soil > Palsa > Peat permafrost | place: Sweden... | reverse complement strand
CGGCAATTGACGAAGTGCTTGATGAGTCGGGGACCGTGCGTGACAATGCGAGTGAGGAACTGGCTAAAATCCGGATGAATCTTTTCCGTCGTCGCAATGAGCTGCGCCGGCTTTTCGACCGGATCGTATCGCGGCTTGGCAAGGCGGGTTATGTGGCCGATATCGAAGAGTCTTTCCTGAACGGCAGGAGGGTGGTCGCAATTTTTGCGGAACAAAAGCGACAGGTGAAGGGCATTCTTCATGGTGAGAGTGATACCCGCCGCACCTCCTTCATAGAGCCGGAGGAGACCATTGAGCTCAACAATGAAGTATTCTCCCTCGAGCATGCCGAAATCAAAGAGGTCAATCGTATCCTGCGCGAGTTAACGGCCCGGCTGTCGGGGCATGCGCCTTTGCTGCAGGTGTGGCACGATATCCTCGGGGAATTCGATTTTATTCGCGCCAAGGCCCGACTGGCTGGGGACATGAATGGCAATTACCCGTTATTGGTCGATAAGTCGCACGTGGTATTACGGCAGGCATACCATCCGTTGCTATACCTCTACAACCGGAAAAATCAGAAGCCCACGATTCCGACGAATATTACGCTGAACGATAAAGACAGGTTGCTGGTCATTTCCGGCCCCAATGCGGGCGGCAAGACGGTGACCATGAAAACGGTCGGGTTGTTGCAGCTGATGATCCAGAGCGGTCTGCTGATACCCGTTCATCCTGACAGCGAACTGGGGATATTCAAACAGCTGATGATCCACATCGGTGACACGCAAAGCCTGGAGTTTGAACTGAGCACCTACAGTTCCCATCTGAAGAACATGAAATATTTCATGGAGAATGCGAATGGCCGGACCCTCTTCTTCATCGACGAGCTGGGCAGCGGCAGCGACCCCAACCTCGGCGGCGCCTTTGCCGAGGTCATCCTTGAAGAGCTGGTGCGTAAACATGCTTTTGGTATCGTCACGACGCATTATCTCAACCTCAAGGTCATGGCCGGCAAGACCTCCGGGGTCGTCAACGGGGCGATGGCTTTTGACGAAACCAATCTTCAGCCCCTGTACCAGCTGATCATCGGTAAGCCCGGCAGCTCCTATACTTTTTCCATTGCTGAACGCATCGGGTTGGAACCGCGACTGATCCAGCGGGCCAGGACCCTCGTGGACGAAGACCATTTCCGGCTGGACAAGTTGCTGAATGCAACCGAACAGGATCTCCGCCAGCTCGAGCTTCGGGAGAAGGATTTGAACAAGTTGCTGAAAGAGAACGAAAAGCTGAAGAAGGAAATGGAAGGGCTGATCCATCGCGAGCGTCATCAGCAGCAGGTAGAGATCCTCAAACAACAGAACAAGATCACCGAAGAACGGATGGAGTACCTCAAGGAAATGGAGCGGAAGCTGCGGCAGATCGTCTTCGACTGGCGCAAGGCCGAGGATAAGAATGAAGTGATCAGGCAGATGCAGTCGCTGCTGTTCAAGCAGAAGGAAAAGCAGGTCAACGAAAAAGTGCGTAAAAAGTTCGACGCGAAATATACCGAGGTCGGCGGCAATGCCCGGATCGGCAACAAGGTGATGATGAAAAAGAACCACCAGGTTGGCACCGTCAAAGAGATACGGGGTAAAAAAGCCATTGTACAGGTCGGGTTGGTCCCCATTACCGTCGAACTGGCCGATCTCACGGTCGTGCAGGACCGGCCGCAGGAAGAGTCGGCGGAATGACGGCCCCGGGAGGGAGAATTAACACACCGGATACATTTATTGAGTAAGTTTGGCGAAAATTACGCATTATGCGAAGTCTGCTTATGTCCATCTTGCTGATCGGCGGCATCTCCGCCGGCTCATTCGCCCAGCCCATCACCGACAGCACCCAACAGGTCATCCCCAACCGGACCAATAGTCCGCAGCAGCAGCAAAAGCCTTACGTGATCTTCATTTCATCCGACGGCTTTAGGTATGACCTCGCCGACAGGTATAATGCGACCCATCTGAAGGCCCTGCGGGCCGGAGGAGTGGCAGCCTCGGGCATGATACCGTCCTATCCATCCGTCACTTTCCCCAACCATTATAGTCTCGCCACCGGTCTGTATCCTGCGCACCATGGCCTGGTAGACAATACTTTCATCGATGTGCAGAAAGGCAAGGGTTATCGCATCAGCGACCGTAAGGCTGTGACGGACAGTTCCTTTTACGGCGGCACCCCTATCTGGGTATTGGCCGAGCAACAGAAAATGCTTTCAGCCAGTTTTTTCTGGGTAGGCTCTGAAGCTGCCGTAGATGGGGTGCGCCCAACGTATTATTATCTCTTCAACGACAAGATTACGTGGAATACACGGCTTCAGTCCGTGAAGGACTGGCTCACCCTGCCGGAGGCGCAGCGCCCCCATCTTATCCTTTTCTATCTGTCCCAGCCCGATCATAACGAGCACATGTTTGGCCCCGATGCGAAAGAGACCGAGACAGCGGTACACATGGTCGACGAGTGTATCGGGAAGATGGTAAAGATGGTCGACTCGCTGCATCTGCCGGTGAACTATGTTTTTGTCAGCGATCACGGCATGGCCGAGGTCGACACGGCGCATGGCATCATCCCTCCCGTTATCGACACGGCTAAATTTGTTGTCTCCTATGGCGGCACGATGATACACCTCTATGCAAAGGACCCCGCTGCGATCACTTCTACTTACCAGTCGCTGAAACAAGGCGCGGAAGGATATGATGTGTTCCTGGCTACGGAGACCCCGGCGCGCTGGCATTATGCGGCCAAAGATGACCGCTATCACCGGATAGGTGATATCATTCTGGTGGCCCACGAGCCGAGGATGTTCTACAATCACGGGCATGTCAGCGCCGGTGAGCATGGCTACGACAATGCCGATGCGGATATGGGCGCCACATTTTATGCCTGGGGCCCGGCTTTTCGCCAGGGCGCGTCGCTACCCGCTTTTGAGAATGTCAATGTGTACCCGCTGATTGCCCGCATCCTCGGGCTGACCATCAGCCAGCCGATCGACGGGTCGGCGAAGGTTTTGCAGGGTGCGTTGAAATAAGTGATCAGGGCATTCTGCGCCCATGGGCCCGAGGCCCCGGGTCAGGCGGTTCGCAGCGGGACGATCCTACGCAGGCCAGCATCCCGTAACCACAACCCCAGCCATGCCAGCAGGATAAATCCCAAATTCTGGACTCCTTGTGCCGTCCAGCCTAACTTGGCGCTTGCCGAGATGGTATGTGCTTCTTTGATTACTTTGGTGATCGCATCGAACAGCAGGAACAGCACAATCAGCGTGGTGAGGATGCGGCCAGTCCATAGAGCGCCTTTAGAAGGAGAAGTCGCCGAAGTAATAACGGGTGTCGTTGTCATGATTAGCTTTTTTCAATGAGGAATAAATAACTGCTCAAAAATAGTGATCCCACGAACAGCCTATGATGCCCGTTTGCGACATTTTTGAAGGGCATTTTGACCATCAATGCATTATCTTTAGTCCTATGAACAGGCGAAAATTTGTACAGGCCACCATGCTGTCGGGTTTGGCGGGGAGCGCTATTCCGTTGGCGAGTTCAGCAGCTTTTAAGGCGTCTGCCCGTCAGAGGCAGCAATGGTATGAACTAAGGACTTACCTGTTTGCCAATGACACGCAGCGGCAATTGACAGGGACTTACCTGGAACAGGCTTATTTGCCGGCGTTGAACCGGGCGGGGATTAAAGATGTGGGGGTTTTTTCGGAGATAGAGGGCGAAGGGAAATTGTTCTTACTGATTCCTTTCGATACCATCGCTTCCTTTACGGAGATCAATGAGAAGCTGGCGCATGATGCGGCGTATCTCTCAGCCGGTGAGGCTTACCTGGCGACGGCGCCATCGAGCCCGGCATATGACCGGATCGAGAGTTCATTGCTGAAGGCGTTTGTGCACATGCCGCAGATCGAAGTGCCGGAAAAGAAAGCGCGGATATTCGAGTTGCGCCGGTATGAGAGTCCTTCCGAATCGGCGGGTCAAAAGAAAATTGAGATGTTCAATGAAGCGGGCGAGATAGACATTTTCAAAAAGGCCGGGGCGAGACCTGTATTTTTCGGTGAGACGGTCATCGGGCAGCGGAGACCCAACCTGACGTACATGCTTTGCTTTGACGATATGGCGGCGCACGATGCGCACTGGAAGGTGTTCGGCAGCGATCCGGAATGGAAAAGGATCAGTACGATGCCGGAATATCTGGACGCAAAACTGATCTCGAAGATTACGCGGATTTTTTTAACGCCTGCTGCTTATTCGCAGGTGTGATCACATCCTGATGCTGCTGAAATAAGTGAAAAATGTATCTTTAGGCATGGATGCAAATGTATCTTCAACTATGGACGCAGTTAAATCGAAATTACAGGATGCGGAAGAAAAAGCCGCGCAGTTGTTCCTGGCCGTGGAAAATTCGGGGCTGATCAGCCCGGGAAAGTCCGAAAAAGAAATCAATACCGCGATATTCAAACTCGCTGAAGAACTCTTCGGGATCGAAAAGTACTGGCACAAAAGGATCGTGCGCAGCGGGGCGAATACTTTGCAGCCGTATAATGAAAACCCACCCGATCTGATCGTTCAGCAGGATGATATCCTGTTCCTTGACTTCGGGCCCATTTTTGAAGAATGGGAGGCTGATTTTGGCAGGACGTATGTCCTGGGCGATGATCCGGTGAAACACAAACTCAAAAATGATATAGAGGCGGCCTGGCACGAGGGGAAGGCATGGTTCGGGACAAAGACCGCACTGACAGGGGCTGAGTTTTATCAATATGTCACAGGGCTTGCCACGCGTTATGGCTGGACGTATGGCGGCGAGATAGCAGGGCACCTGATCGGACAGTTCCCTCATGAGCGGTTAGACCCCGGCAACTATGACCTGTATGTTCATCCGGGCAATCCCAACGATATGTTTGCGTCCGATGCCAACGGGATGAAACGGAACTGGATACTGGAAATTCATTTTGTCGACAGAGAAAGGCAGATCGGGGGTTTTTTTGAGCAGTTGTTGACGTAACTTTCATCCGCCAGTCCTCTTATCTTGAGGACGCGCCAGCGAGTGTCACGATGTAGCGGAATCCCAGCCAGTCTTGCGGACCGGAATATGTTTGTACCTGGTCGCTGCTGCATTGATAGGCATATTGCCGGAATGAACCACCCATGGCAATTCCTTTTACTGCCGTCATTTCAGCAGCATTACCCCGGATATTGTATATGCGCAGTTTCGTCGGCCAGTAAGCATCTGCTCGTACCAGAGACTGGCCCTGCCGGTTAGCGCCCCCCTCGCCATCACAAGGTGGATGTTTGTAGTTGAAAGTCCAATGCCAGCACTTGTGCCTATCCATGTGCTTCCTGTAAAGGCTATCGGTATTTTCAATGACCTTTTTATAGATATCGGCGGAGGGAAGACTGATGAGAATCTTTTGATCATCCCGGTGAGTACCGTTCACCACACGCTGTTTCCACCGGCAGAATAGCAAAGCCTGCTCATAGGTGATGCCGACAACAGGGTAATTACGAATGGCCAGAGCTGCTTTGTTTTGCGTATTCAGGTCTTTAAAAAGTAACCGATAACCGGGATCCATCAATGCAACCGTGTCCGGATACAAGGCCGGATCGTTATTATTGGCGAGGATAAATTCACGCCATTCGAATACAGTTACTTCTAATGCGCTGATCGACATATTGTCGCTGATAGATACGGTGCGATTAATCAAGGTCGGATCCTTTCTAAAAGGCCGGTCAAAGCCGGTAAGCAGTAACAGGAAAAGGGGTAGCAGGAGAAAATTAATTTTCATTTCTAAGGTTTTGATTTATTTTAACGGCCCGATAGGCATCAGCTATACCGACTGGAAAATATTAGTAAGTGTAATTTAATTTAAGCTATGGAAAATAATACGCCTGAACAAAATTTTGCTGCGCTGGGCCTGACGTTGCCGCCGGCGCCTGTACCGCTGGGGGTTTACAAACCCTGTCTGATTGTTGACAAGACGCTGATCACCGGTCGCGTAGGGGCGGATCTCGATGCCGATCAGGGTAAGTTGGCCGCCCGCCAGGTGGGCCTGGCTATCCTCGCTACGGTAAGGGGATATCTCGGCAGCCTGGATAAAGTCAAACGGGTGATCAAGACCCTCGGCATGGTGGGGTGCCCTCACGATTTCGAGCGGCATCCTTATGTCATCAACGGCTGCAGCGAATTGTTTGCCCAGGTGTGGGGACCGGACAATGGGGTAGGGGTGCGGAGCGCTGTCGGGATGGGTTCGTTGCCCGGTAATATCCCGGTAGAGATCGAGGTCTTATTTGAATTGTACTAAATACATCACTATGCCCGCAGCCTGGTATGAAATAGAAAATGTAGACCAGCTTGATACGCCGGCCCTTGTCGTCTATCCTGAGCGCGTGCGTGAAAATATCCGCCTGGCCATTGAAATGGTCGGCAGCCCGGACAGACTGCGGCCGCACGTCAAGACCCATAAATCGCCTGCGGTGACGAGGCTCATGCTGGAGGCCGGTATCCGGCGGTTTAAATGCGCCACCATTGCAGAGGCCGAAATGCTGGCCGGTGAGGGTGCTCCCGACGTGCTGCTGGCATATCAGACCATCGGACCTAAGACAGCACGGTTGGCAACGCTGATCCGGACATTCCCTGCTACGTCATTCTCCTGTCTCATCGACAATACCGGTGCGGCGGAGGCTATGGCGCAGGTGTTCGCGGCCGCGGGCCTCGATGTGCCCGTCTATCTCGACATCAATGTCGGCATGGACCGTACCGGCATAGCCCCCGGTCCGGCGGCACTGGACCTCTTTCGTGCGGCGCAGTGGCTGGAAGGCATCACCCCGGTAGGCCTGCATGCATATGATGGCCATATCCGGGACGCCGATCCTGAAGAGCGAAAACAAAAATGCGATAAGGCTTTTGCGGGGGTGCTCAGCCTGCAGGCCGCAATAGCTGAGTTGGATACCGGGGATCGGCCGGCCGGGAAGGGACCGGCTGCCCTCACCATTATCGCCGGTGGTTCTCCGACCTTCCCCATCCATGCCCGCAGGCCGCCACATATTCAATGCAGCCCCGGGACTTTTGTCTACTGGGACAAGGGCTATGGCGATCAATTTCCCGACCAGCCTTTCTCCTCTGCCGCGCTGGTCGTCAGCCGGGTCATCTCGCTACGCGGCGATTCCCGCCTTTGTCTCGATCTTGGTCATAAATCCATCGCTCCGGAAAATGACATCACCCACCGGGTCTTTTTTCTCAACGGCCCGGGATTGCGGGCCGTCGGGCAGAGCGAAGAGCACCTGGTAGTAGAGGCCGGCGCTGGGCACCACTATGGCATCGGAGACATTTTTTATGGGGTGCCCTATCATGTTTGTCCTACGGTTGCCTTGTACGAGCGGGTGATGACCATCGAGGCAGGCCGGTTGACCGGCGACTGGGCGACTACGGCGCGGGACCGGCGCCTGACCCTATGATGGCGCCTAACCTTTTATAACGCGGATTTCTGCCCCCTTTTAATCATTCGTCAACTAAATTCCCTCATTTACCGACTTTAATGCCTGGACTCCCCCGCGGGAGGTAAATTGCAATTTGTTCATTGTCATAGGGCTGTAATTTTTTTTCGACCAAAAAACAATTTTGTTCGAAAAATGAATAATTCAATAATTTTGTTCATTCACGGGGAGAAACGACGCCCGGTGCATTATTCAACCAAAAAATTTTGACCATGGAAGTAAAAGAAGCGACTGGCAGATTGGGCATATTAATCCCCGGTCTGGGCGCGGTGGCGACTACACTCATTGCGGGTGTGGAAGCTATAAAGAAAGGCATTGCTCAACCGATAGGATCAATCACCCAGATGGGTAATATCCATCTGAACCGGAAGAAGGGAAACAATTACCCGAAAATCAAGGATTTCGTACCCCTGGCCAACCTGGAAGACATCGTTTTCGGCGGCTGGGACGTGTATGAGGACAATGTATACACTGCAGCAAGCAGGGCGAAGGTATTGGAACAACACACGCTGGAAACGTTGCGTCCGCAGCTGGAAGCTTTGAAGCCTATGAAAGCCGTATTTGACAAGAGCTATATCAAGAACCTGGACGGTACCCATGTGAAAGAGGCAGCGACGAAATATGCGCTGGCTGAAGCCCTGATGGAAGACATCTCGCAGTTCCAGGAGACCCGTGACTGCGACCGGCTGGTCATCGTCTGGTGCGGTTCTACGGAAAAATATATCGAGGTAGGCGATGTGCACGAAAGCCTCAGCGCGTTCGAAAAAGGTCTGCGTGAGAACGATCCGCGGATCGCTCCCAGCATGATCTATGCCTATGCCGCCCTTAAGATGGGTATTCCTTTCCTGAACGGCGCCCCCAATCTTACGGTAGATATCCCGGCGCTGACCGAACTGGCCAAACAGACCGAAACGCCTATCGGCGGCAAGGACTTCAAGACCGGGCAAACCCTGATGAAGACCATACTCGCTCCCGGCCTCCAGGCCCGCGCGTTGGGCGTGAAAGGCTGGTTCTCGACCAATATATTAGGCAACCGGGACGGCTATGTGCTGGATGAACCGGACAATTTCAAGACCAAGGAAGTCTCCAAGCTCAGTGTGCTCGAAGATATCCTGCGTCCCGATCTGAGCCCCGAGCTCTACGGAGAGTTGTATCACAAGATCCGCATTAACTACTATCCTCCTCATGGCGACAATAAGGAGAGCTGGGATAACATTGACATCTTCGGCTGGTTAGGTTATTCCATGCAGATCAAGATCAATTTCCTCTGCCGGGATTCTATCCTTGCGGCCCCGCTTGTGCTCGATCTCGCCCTTTTCGGCGATCTGGCCAAAAGGGCCGGGCTGAGTGGTATCCAGGAATGGTTGTCCTTTTATTTCAAATCGCCTCAGCATGCACCCGGCTTCAGGCCTGAGCATGACATATTCAAACAACTGACCGTTTTGCAGAACGCTCTCCGTAAGTTGATGGGAGAAGAGTTGGTGAATCCGGAAGGGCTGGCCTTTGCGGAAGAAGAAATAACTGCCTGATGAGGCGGATTGATTTTTTGGAAGTCCATCGGATCATTTCCACTTGCCTGGGGATAGGGTATATACGAAAGGGCGGCGGCACAGTTGCTGCCGTCGTATGCTGTATAGCCTGGTATTTTGCCTGGAAAGGTGGAAATGAACATTTTTGGGCCCCAATTGTCGTGACATTGGCGGTGCTGGTAATCGGCATCCGGAGTGCAGGAAAAGTGGAAGCCGGGTGGGGTGAAGACAGCTACCGGGTCGTGATCGATGAGGTGGCGGGTATGTGTATTACGCTGTTGTTCATCCCCGTGAAGTGGCCATATATGTTGACAGGACTTGTATTATTTCGATTTTTTGATATTGTCAAACCGTTGTACATCCGGAAAATGGAATTGCTGGATGGCGGTTGGGGCGTCATGATGGACGATGTGCTGGCAGGGGTGTACGCCAATGTGATCCTGCAACTCATCGTCCTCGCTAAGCCTTTGTAAAACACCATGATTACTTTTACCAAAGCCCAACTGGCTTCCCTGATTGCGACTGGGGTCGACTTTCTGGTCTTCTCCGTGTTGCTCAAATGGGCCGGTGTTCCTCCTGTGGCCACTACTGTGGCCGCCAGCGCCCGAGTGACCTTCTATGGCGTCACCGGTACTCTTTGTGGTGGTTTTACCTATTTTATGCTTGGTCGTACCTGGGTGTTCAATGCCCAGGGAAAAAAATGGATGGCCCAGGTCAACCGCTATGTGCCGGTCTGGATCGGCAACCTGGTGCTCAACGCGTCCGGGCTTTACCTGCTGACCCGCTATACCGGCATTCAACCCATGTGGGCCAAGGTCATTACCGCTACATTAGTCGCCGTTTTCTATAATTATCCACTACAGAAGAGATTTGTTTTTAAATGAACCTAAGATGCAACAGACAGGCAGTAAAACGAAAGCCGGAGTGTTATTACTCTGGATAATGGCCGCCGGTTACGCCGGCCAGGGGCAGGACATAGTATTACATGGACGGGTAAGGGACTCCGCCTCGCGTGCGTCGCTATCCAACGCCAGTATCGCAGTAAAAGGGTTAAAGGGAGGAGCACGCACCAACGCCGAAGGCAGGTTTCGGATACCTACAGGCCAGCATGCGGTGGATCTCGTCGTTTCCAGTGTGGGGTATAACTCTCTGACGCTGCACCTGGATTCTGTGCCACGGCAGGAAATAGTGATCGGCCTTACTCCCCAATTCCGGGAATTGCGTAATGTGACGGTCGTGAATAAGAAGCAGAAGTATCGCAACAAGGACAATCCGGCGGTAGAACTGATCCGGAAGGTCATAGAGAATAAATCGAAAAACAGGATGGAAGCCTTTACCTATGCCTCATATGAGAAATATGAGAAATTGCAGGCATCCGTCGACAAGGCCACCGATACCAAGGCCGCGAAAACGAAATTGCTCAAGCCCTATCATTTCCTCGTCGAGAACGGGGATACCAGCAAAATGGAGGGAAGGACGCTGAGCCCGGTTTATCTCGAAGAGACATTGTCGGATGTCTATTACCGCAAAGATCCTGAAAAGACAAAGACCATCGTTCTCGGCAAAAAAAAGGTCGATTTCGGGGAGTTTGTCGATATGCAGGGTATCTCCGGCTTCCTGAACCGGCTTTACCAGGACTTCAACGTCTATGACAACAATATTTCCGTGTTCACCAATGTTTTTCTGAGCCCTATTGCAGATGCGGGTCCTACTTTCTACATGTACTATATCGAGGATACCGTCATGTTGGATAGTCAGAAACTGGTCCGGCTGTCTTTCAGGCCGCGGAACCCCAACGATTTTCTCTTCCGGGGAACGATGTGGATCACCCTTGACGGCAATTATGCCATTCAGAAGCTGCGCCTGCTCGTGAGCAAGAGCATCAATATGAACCTGGTCCGGGAACTGAAGATCGACCAGGATTTTGAAAAAATGCCCAATGGAAGGTTCCTGCTTGTCAAAAGCGATGTATTAGCCGATTTTGGCCTCAGCCCGAAAGGGCTTGGCCTGTTTGGCGAACGGACCGTCTCCTATAAAAAGTTCACCATCGGCCAGCCGATCCCGGACAATGTTTTCAAGGGGCCGCCGCTGGTGATACCGGATAGCGCGGAAAGTCATAGCGACAGTTTCTGGGTCAATTCGCGGCATGACACCCTCACCCGCTCGGAGTCCAAAGTATACGCCAATATCGACAGTCTGCAGCATATGAAGTCTTACCGGCGGTTGATGGACTGGGGTACATTGCTGCTGGCGGGCTATAAACAGGCCGGCCCTTTCGAAATAGGCCCTGCGAGTACCTTCTACAGTTTTAATCCCGTGGAAGGGTTTCGGTTGCGTTTCGGCGGGAGGACCACTACCCATCTGAGTACGCGGTATTATTCCGAGGCGTATGCCGCCTATGGTTTTGGTGACCAGAAATGGAAATATTTCCTGAGCGGAACGTACTCGCTGAACAATAAATCTGTTTACAGTTATCCACAGCATTTCATCCGTGCCTCCTATCAGAAGGACACCAAGATACCCGGCGAGGAGTTGCAGTTTGTACAGGAAGACAACTTCCTGTTGTCCTTCAAGCGCGGCCCCAACGACAAATGGCTCTACAATAACATTTTCAAGCTTCAATACCTGAAAGAGTTCGGCAACCATTTCTCCTACAATATCGGGTTCAAGTACTGGCAGCAGTCACCGGCAGGTTCTATTGCCTACTTAAAGTCCGATATTAACGGATCGGATACATTGCAATCCATCACCACTACCGAAGGATCTCTTGAGCTCCGGTGGGCGCCCAACGAACAGTTTTATATCGGCAAGCTTTACCGTACGCCTATCTTCAACAAATATCCGATTTTTGACTTTCGTTATATCGTAGGGATCAAAGGACTGTTCGGCGGGGAATACAACTACCACAATCTCGATTTCAATATATTCAAGCGGTTCTACGAGTCACAGTTAGGTTATACCGATGTGACTGCTGATTTCGGCTATCTCATCGGCAAAGTGCCTTTTGCACTGGCTTATATACACCATGCCAACCAGACCTATGCCTATCAGCTGCAGTCCTATAACATGATGAATTTTCTTGAATTCGTGAGTGACCACTATGCGACGGTCTACGTCGACCATTATTTCAACGGCTTCTTTTTCAATAAGGTCCCTCTGCTGAAGAAGTTGAAATGGCGGGAGGTCATCGAGGCGAAGGTGCTGTATGGCGGCCTGAGGAACGAGAATAATCCGGCAAAAAACCCCGAGCAGGTGCAATTCCCGCTGACCAATGGCCAGTTGGAGACGTTTGCGCTGAACCGGACGCCATATGTCGAGGCCGGTTTTGCCATTGCCAATATATTCAAGTTGATAAGGATCGACTTTATCAAGCGATTTACGTATCTGGACCACCCGGATATCCCGAAATACGGGATCCGGTTTCGTGCCCATTTTGACTTTTAAAGGGGGGCGGGGCCCAGGCCGAATAACTTATTATTTTACCCGTAAATGTAGCCCGAAGATAGTAACTTTACAGATTGTCAAACTAGGAGAGTACTGACCAATGACCACTCGGAAAAAACTACAGCTGGGAATTTATAAGATCATCAACCCTTTGGTAAGATTGCTGATCCGGGCCGGGCTAACGCCAAATATGGTCACGACGATCGGGCTTGTGCTGAATATCGGTGTAGCGATCATTTTCATCTCCGGCGCCGAAGAAGGCCGCAGGGGGGATCTCCGCTATGTGGGATGGGCGGGAGCGCTGATCCTTTTTGCCGGGCTCTTCGATATGCTGGACGGGCAGGTGGCCCGGTTGGGCAATATGAGCTCGCCTTTCGGGGCCCTTTATGATTCGGTGCTGGACCGTTACAGCGAGCTGATCCTCTTCCTGGGCATCTGTTATTACCTGGTGGCTCATCACTATTTTTTAAGTTCTCTTTTTGCCTTTATCGGGCTGATCGGTAGCATGATGGTCAGTTATACCCGCGCCCGTGCGGAAGGACTGGGTATCGAATGCAAGGATGGGTTGATGCAGCGTCCGGAAAGGGTGATCATTGTCGGGGTCTCTGCGCTGGCCTGCGGCATTGCCTCGCGCTGGATGGGCGGTAACTTCAAAATATCGTGGCCCAACACCAACTTTCCTGTTTTCGAGACCATGTCGATCTTTACCATACCTGTCACCGTCATGGCTTTCCTGGCCAATGCCACTGCCATCGGCCGTCTTCGGGATGCCCGGCGTACGCTGAATGCCCGGGACGTGGCAGCGAAGGCCGCTCCGCGACCTGCAGAAGCCGAGGGGAGTCCGGCTGTTCCGAGATCGGTCGCACCCGAAGGCCCTGAGGCTGACAAGGGTTCAGGCGTCACTGTGCCGGGGGTGTCCTCCAGGAAGTCCCTGCCTGGCGCGCTGCTGCTGCTCGTATGTTTGCAAACCGTCTTTTCCGCCTTTGCGTCCAGGGCTCAGACCGCAATGACCAGCACTGGTCATGCGTCGGCCGTTGTCAAAGACGCGGTAGATACCTTTCCCATTCCGCCGCGAAATGCCAATTCTTTATTTTATCTGCAACGCACCCCGAATACCAATACCATTATTTGCGAACTGAATGAAAAGGACGGCAGGCTGAACAAGGACGAACCCGTGCATGTATTATGGATACGGTATGCGGAACAGCGGCAACGGGAGGAATTGTCCTTTATCCAGCGTCATTTTGCGTACGGACTAAAAGAAAAAGACCTTGGCAACGATGTGTATGAACTGCATTTTGTTTCCTACAAGAAAGTACTGTTCTATCTCATGAAATCGCCCGTTGACAACCGGCCTCATGTCTTTGCCACCATCACCGGCAGACAGGCGATCCTCAACCGGATCTATGTCAAGATCAACCCCGGCGGCACTTTCTGGTCCCCCAATGTAGAATACCTGGAATTGAAAGGCGTCGATACCGGTAACGGCAAGGAACTCATCCAACGGATCAAGGTATGATGCGGCGGGTACTGATCGTGACGGCTATTTCGGCTCTTTACCTGATCCTTTCGGCGTGGCTCATCGGATTGAAGACAGACCAGCTCTTCCTGGTCTTTTTGTTTAACAGTCTCTATTATCTGTCCGGCGCTACCCGTCGTTTTATCCTGGGCTTTTCAGTATTCATCGTATTCTGGATCCTTTTCGATTCCATGAAGGCATTCCCCAATTACCGGTATAATACGGTACACATTGAAAGTATCTACCGGGCTGAAAAGCACCTGTTCGGAATTTCTGTCCCGGGAGGCGCGGTCCTCACTCCTAACGAGTATTGGCTGGTTCATCAGCAGACTTTTCTGGATGTGCTGTCGGGGTTCTTCTATTTGTGCTGGATACCGCTGCCCCTGGCTTTTTCTGCCTGGCTTTTTTTCAGGAACAAGGAGTGGTTCGCCCGCTATACCCTGACTTTCCTGATCGTCAACCTGCTGGGTTTTGCCATCTATTACATCTATCCTGCTGCTCCGCCCTGGTATGTCCAGCAATACGGCTTTGGGTTCAATGCTCATACACCCGGTAATACCGCGGGATTGGGGCGTTTCGACCAGTTCTTCCATGTGTCGGTTTTTTCCGGTTTGTATGCGAAGAGCTCGAATGTCTTTGCCGCTATGCCTTCGCTGCATGCTTCTTATCCGCTGACCGTCTTGTATTATGGGCTAAGGTACCGGTTGCGTTGGGTGAATATATTGTTCGGAATGATCATGGCCGGTATCTGGTTTGCAGCGGTGTACAGCGGGCATCATTATGTGCTGGATGTATTGGCGGGGATAACCTGCGGGTTGACGGGCATTACTCTGTTCAATTATTTGTATGGGAGGGTGGGGTGGTTTAACCGCGCGGTGAAAAGGTGGATCGCGGCCCTGGAAAAGCCCGTACCAGGCCGTTAGCGCCCAATTCCCTCAACCATAATATCTACAATAGAGTCGATCTGCAGATCCAGCCTGGGGCTTTGGCTTTGGGAAACCATCAAAGGGACGGCCAATCCCCTGAAACTGCTGACCATCAGGTAGGCGACCAATTCTATATTATCCTTGTTGATTTTTTTGAACTCGCCGTTGCTGACACCTTCTTCCAGGATCTCCCTGACGATTCCGACATGCGTGGTGTCGAACTGGTGTTTCAGTTCCGTCATGATGCAATGCAGGTCGTGGAGCTCGCCTATCTCGGTCTTCAGTGCGTCGCTGAGGTTACACAATTCGTTCAGTTTGATCAGCCTGCACCGGCAATACATCGTCAGTTTTTCTTTGGAGGAAGTGGCCTGGCTGATGGATTCGTGGATTTGATCGAGCAATTCGTCCATTTCGGCATGCAGAACGGCCTCGAAAATATCTTCTTTGCTAGGGTAGTAATAATACAACGAGCTCTTGGCCTTGCCGAGGCTGCGGGCAATATCGCCCATCGTCGTCTTTTTAAACCCGGATTGCTTAAATAGCACCCTGGCAGTTTCAATGATATCCCTTACTACGATCTCGTCCCTTTGAAGCGTTTCGGTCATACCTGAATAAACGGTTGTAGTTTCAAATTTACATGTTTTCCGCCCCAAATTCGGTTAATCCTTCGTGAATCTTGTATCTCTGGAGGACTATTTATACATTTGTGCCCGACGATTCTCTATGTTCATGCTACCTACGCGTTGAGGCTCTTTTATTACACAAATGCCCGACCATGAAACAACTTAACTGTATTCTTCTCATCGATGATGACGAGCCTACTAATTTCCTGAATAAGATGACGCTGGAACAGTCCGGCTGCGTCCGGCATATCCGTATTGCGCAGAGCGGACAGGCGGCATTGGATTATCTCCGCGGCGTGAGCCCTGATGACCTGCCGGGTAGCGACCAGGAGAATGAGGGCGGCGCTGTCAGCCAGCCCGGTGGTGCCGAAAGTTGTCTTCGGCCCGATCTGATCTTCCTGGACATCAATATGCCTGCCATGGACGGATGGGAATTCCTGGCAAAGTACCGGACCCTGCCGAAAGAGAAAAAGGCCGATACCGTGTTGATCATGCTCACGACTTCACTGAACCCCGATGATGAAAAGAGGACTCATGCCATCCCCGAAGTCTCGGGGTTCGAGAATAAACCACTGAACCAGACCAGGCTGGAGCGATTGCTGGAGAAGTATTTCAGTAAAGGAGATACGCCCTAGGTTCAAGAATGCAAATAGTCTTTGAGATGAGTGATCGTCTCTTCCTGCGTTAGGATGGTCTCCCGCACCACGTCGTTGATACTGACAATGCCACACAGCGTATTACCTTCGAAGACTGGCAGATACCGAATGTTTTTGTCAGACATCAATTGCATGCAAAATTCTACGGTGTCGTGGGGGGCTATTGCAGGGAAGTCCCTGGACATGATCTCCGATACTGGGGTGTCGGTAGAGGATTTTCCTTTCAGGATCACCTTCCGGGAATAGTCTCTTTCCGTCATAATGCCCATGTAATGGGTCCCCTCCAGTACCATCACCGATCCTATATTCTGATCGGCCATGATCCGCAAGGCTTCCAAGACAGTTGTGTCGGGGGTCACCGATGTAATCCTGCTGCCCTTGTGGGACAGAATGTGTGATACTTTTTTCATACAGCCTGTGTTTGGTGAGGGAATCGCTTTCTACAATTTACATCATTTTTATGTCACTCCCTAACAATTTATCCCCAGCCAGACTGTATGCAGGGGGCGGCTTATAGCGGCCGCACCCAGATATTCCGATAGCTGATCGGCTCGCTCTTATCGCCGTGCGCCTGTAACTTGATCGGAGAGGGACCGTGCGCCGTATAGTAGGGTTGACCGATATAACGGGTTTGCCCTTTCAGGGTGAAATTATTCTGGACAAGTACACCATTCAGGAAAACAGTCACCCGTGCCGGGCTGGCCAGGCTGGCATCGGCATTGAACACCGGCGCTGTCCAGATGATATCATAGCTCTGCCATTCGCCGGGCTTGCGGCAGGGGTTGGCCAGCGGTACGCTTTGTTTGTAAATGCTGCCCACCTGTCCGTTGGTATAGGTCTTGTTGTTGTAGTTGTCGAGGACCTGCAATTCATAGCCGGCATCTCCCTTGCCGATAGAGGCCAGGAAAACTCCGCTATTGCCCCTGGCCTGGTCCTCCCCGGTAATGTTGGCAGGGATCCGGTATTCGATATGGAGTTGGTAATTGGTAAAAGTGCGTTTGGTCTGAATGTTGCCGGTTGCTTTGTCAACGGTCAGGATGCCATCGGAGACTTTCCACGTCGCGGCCGTTCCGTCGGAGACTTTCACCCATTCGTCCTCGTTCTGGCCGTTAAACAGGATCACGGCATCCGATGGGGCATCTCCGCATTGGGCGCCCGGTGTCACGATCGGTGGTACGGGGGTGTAGACTTCGGTTGCG
>Ga0302307_10001049_pt1 | contig 17552 bp, 9 predicted proteins | sample III_Palsa_E3_2_FD_200530 | JGI IMG/M metagenome (GOLD analysis project Ga0302307, IMG submission 200530) | Peat permafrost microbial communities from Stordalen Mire near Abisko, Sweden - III_Palsa_E3_2 | ecosystem: Environmental > Terrestrial > Soil > Palsa > Peat permafrost | place: Sweden... | reverse complement strand
TTCATTCGGTGCCGCCGTCCTGCACATCGGTGATCGTGAACGGCTTGGCCTACCAACAATGCGGCAGCACCTGGTACCAGCCTCAATTTTCGGGAACGTCGACAACCTACGTCGTGGTGAATCCCCCTCGATGACCGCAGGCTGAAACGAAATGACCCATCTGTTCCTCGCTCCATGGAATGCATTTGCACGATCGGTTGCAATCGCCCCGAGCTAATTTCTCGGGCTGCAAATTTGGTCGACGAAGGAGGCACAGCATGGCTCGACAGGCGCGATTCGCACGGTCGCTCTTGACGATGCTCGCTATGAGCATTGCCGGGACCCTGATCGGCCAGCAGAAGCCGCAATGGCTACCCGGCCAAGTTGGTCTGAATGCCGGGGTTCTTCCGGCTCCCGGAATCAGTTATGTCAATATGGCCGTGCGATACAGCGCGGGGAGATTCAACGGTCCATCTGGGAACGCTATTTTGACGAACGCTATTAGCGGCAACTTCACCGTATGGGCTGATGAAAATATCGTTTACTACGGCTCCGATGTAAAGATCCTCGGTGGCCACCCAGCGATGGCGCTCGGCATCGTGCCAGTCAACGGATTTCTCACTGCCGACCTTCTTCCGAATTCGACCAACGTCTCGGTCTCAGTCGGAGGCAGTGGACTTTCCGATCTCTTCGTTGAACCCTTCGCATTGGGGTGGCATCTGAAACGAGCCGATGTGCAGGCAGTCGAAGCCATCATCCCGCCGACAGGGCGTTATACCCCCGGAGCGTCAGATAACGTTGGGACGGGCTATTTTGGAAACCACTTACAGACGGGGTCAACTTTCTATCTCACGAAGAACAGAGGAAACAGCGCGAATGTCTTCACTGACTGGGAAGTTCATGGACCCAGGGCTGGCACCAATAATACCGATAAAACGCCGGGGCAGGCCTTCACCGCTGAGTGGGGATTAGGGCAGTTGGCTCCGCTGAAGAAGAACATGACCCAACTGCTGCAGATCGGCGCAGTCGGATACGACCAGTGGCAGGTGACGGCGGATTCGGGCACGGTACCGATTCCGGGAACTAATCTGATCATCGCTGCAAATGCCATCCCCTTTTATTCCGTCCATGCGGCTGGCGTAGCGGTGAACTACATTCTCCCTGCGAAACACATCACCTCGTTCTTCAAGTACTACGACGAATACAAGGCACACTCTCACTACCAGGGAGACACCATCGTGTTCGGCGGTACTTGGACGTTTCTAATCCCGAGGCCACCGCCTCCCAAGAAGTAGGGTATCGGACAGTGCTGGGATGCTATGCCAAGATCGATAGCATAAGCTAGTGCGTATATCCCAGCGGGGGGAGATGATATGGCATCGCAGACTTCAGGGAAACTTGATCAGCCACCGACAACACAGAGCGATTTGAAGCATCCCGGCATGGTGTGGATACCTGGCGGGACGTTCGCCATGGGGTCCGAAGCTTTCTATCGTGAGGAGGCGCCAGTCCACCAAGTGAGTGTCGATGGCTTTTGGATGGATAGCTATGAGGTCACGAATGAGCGGTTCGGAGAGTTTGTGAACGCGACCGGATATGTGACGCTCGCCGAACGCCCACTCAATCCTGCAGACTTTCCTGGCGCGCCTGTTGAGAATCTTGTTCCCGGCTCTATGTTGTTTCGCAAGACCGACCGCCCGGTTGATCTGAAGGATTACGTCAACTGGTGGGCCTGGTCGCCTGGAACGAACTGGCTTCATCCGCTGGGGCCGGGGTCCTCGCTCGAAGGCCGTTCGCAACACCCCGTGGTCCACGTCTCGTATGAAGACGCCGAAGCCTTCGCAAAGTGGGCCGTGAAAGAATTGCCGACTGAGGCGGAATGGGAGTTTGCCTCTCGAGGCAGTCTTGACGGAAAGAAGTTCACCTGGGGCGATGAGGACTTCCCGGATGGCAAGGCGATGGCTAACACCTGGCAGGGCGAGTTTCCATGGCAAAATCTCCTCGACGATGGCTTCGAAGGAACGTCGCCGGTCGGGTCCTTCCCGCCCAACGGTTATGGCTTGTACGACATGGCGGGTAATGTGTGGGAATGGACCTGCGATTGGTTTGTGCCGCGCCTCGGCGACGAGGTCAAGAAATGTTGCGGTCCGACTGTGAATCCACGCATCGCCTCCCCCGAGAAGAGCTATGACGCTAACCAGGCGCAATTCCGCATTCCGCGCAAGGTAGTAAAAGGTGGCTCGCACCTCTGTGCACCCAACTACTGTTTGCGTTATCGCCCGGCGGCAAGGCAGCCGCAGATGGTCGATACCAGCATGAGCCATATTGGCTTCCGCTGCATTGCACGACGTCAAAATGAACCCGAGTAGCGCGGCTTGAGGAATGGGCGGAGATGTCTTCCTGCGGTTGTCCTAACCGGCGAAGCCGATCCGCGCATCGCAAATTTTCGGCATCGAGGTCGTCGTTCGCCAATGCCTGCAGGAGTTCCAGAAGGAGAGTCGATGCTCGATAATCCGCGGGGGCAACAACATAAATTCCAGCTGATAGAGGGCGGCTTGGCGCATAGGTTGGCGATCCGGCTGGGCCTGAAACATCCGGACAATCCTTACATTCTGCGAAGAGCTGTCCTTTCTGTACTTGTGACGTGGGTTCCGTTGTTGATGCTGTCAGCAATCGACGGAAATGCAACCGGACACCACGTTACAGTCCCGTTTCTGCATGACTTTGCCGTGTATGCAAGATTTCTGCTTGCCGTTCCTATGTTGATCCTGGCGGAGGCCGTGCTGGGACATCGACTGGGAACGGCGGCTGATAATTTCGTCCGATCCGGGTTGGTTATTGGCGAAGATGTGCCCAAGTTCGAAGCCGCGATTGACGATGCTCTCAGCTGGCGAGATTCCGTGATCCCCGATCTTGTTCTCATTTTCCTGGCTTACACGGCGGCGATTAGTGGGTTGATGTTGACGGGGGTTCATGTTTCCACGTGGTATTCAACCGGTCAGGGCGCGGGCTTGTCGCTGACGATTGCCGGTTGGTGGTTTGTACTTCTTTGTGTTCCCTTAATGCACTTTTTGACTCTGCGTTGGCTGTGGCGACTGTTTTTGTGGGCTCAATTTCTCTGGCGGATGAGCCGCCTGGATCTGAAGCTCGACCCGTTGCATCCTGATGAAGCCGGAGGGTTGGGGTTTGTTGGGAACACGGAGCGATACTTTGGCGTGCTGCTCTTTGCCTTTTCAATCGCGGTATCTGGAGTTCTCGCAAACGGAATCGTCTATGACCATCTATCTCTAATTAGCCTTGGTCCTACAATTGCGATCTATGTACTCATAGCCGTCTGCATCGTTTTGTCGCCATTGCTGGTCTTCTTTAGAACCCTTGTTGAAACGAAGGGAAGAGGACTGTGCCAATACAGCGCTTTCGCAACAGAGTACACGTCATCATTCCGCAAAAAATGGATGAGCCGTCCGCGGCAGACAGAGGAGACGCTTTTGGGAACAGGAGATATTCAGTCGCTGGCCGACTTAGGCAACAGCTATTCCTTCGTAGAGAAAATGCATTTTCTGCCGATGAAGGCGCGGACTCCGATCAACCTGGCGATCGCATGTCTAATTCCAATGGCACCACTGTCGCTAACGGTCATGCCCATCGGCGAAATTCTAAAAATGCTGCTGAAAACGATACTGTAAAAGCAACTTCTTGAACGGAGCTACGGAATGTCGTCCAAGTCAAACAGAAACACTGCGGCGCCTCGCAATCAGAATGAAATCGATCACGCGCAACTGGTCGCATCGCTTGCGTCAAAGAGTTTATGATGTTCACTCAATTTCCAGCCTGTACGAAGTGTCAGTATATGGCCACGATCTTGAAATCGCCTGAGCTTCGATTGAGGTGAGGTGTCGAGTGACCCATCTGGAGTCGTCTGTTGCTCGCTCATGGAATATTACCGGGCATAATTCTGTCAGCAGATGTGGTCGTTGGGGTACACGATGGTATGTAGCGCTGGGGTGTCTGATCGCAGCTCTGTCCGCCTGTTCGTTGCATGCATCTGGCCGCAAGAAGACAGATGTGGTGTACATGAAAAACGGAGACAAGATCACTTGCGAGATTCGATCGCTGAGCCAGGGACAACTCACCATCAAGCAGGACTATGCGAACTCTACGGTAGTGCTGGACTGGCTAAAGGTTGACCACATTGAGAGCAGCCAACGTTTTGTGGTGATCGATACGAAAGGCCATTCGGCCAGCGGAAAACTATCAGAAACGTCGAGTGACCACATCCTGAGCATCGAAGAGATTACGGAAGAGCATATTCCGCACGCCGATGTGGTGGGCATCGAGGAAACCGGAAAGACATTTTTTGGAAGCCTTCAAGGAGATGTTGATGTTGGTCTCAGCTTTGCACAGTCGAATGCGCAGAAAAACCTGACGGTGCAGGGCGACCTCAACTATCAAGGGAAAAAAGACATTGCATTTATGAACGTAAGCTCGCAATTTGCGAGTCAGACGCAAGTAAGCAATACCAATGAGACGACGGCGAAAACTGGATTTTTTAGGGAGCTCCGAAAATCGAAGTGGTATGGCGGTGGCATTGCAAATTTCCTTTCGAGTTCGGAGCAGCAAATCGATTTGCAGACGACCCTTGGTGGCGCGCTCGCGATTCGTCCCATTTACACCAACAAGACGAACGTTACTTTCATAGCCGGCCTGGCGTACACCGATCAACGGGATGCCTCCGACACAACGGCAACGGCAGCCAACCACAGCCTCAATGCTGCCGTGGCAGTTCAGTTCTCAACGTTTCGCTTCGATTCGATCAGCTTTGATACCACCGTCTGGGTCTACCCGGGACTCACTACGCCCGGTCGCGTACGCACGACATTCAACGAAGACATTTACTACAAGTTCTATCGAGACTTTTATATTCGAGGGAGCTTCTATGACAACTATGACAATCGCCCGGTTGAGGGCGCGCCGCCCAATAATCTTGGTTTCACTTCGACGGTCGGTTGGTCATTCCGCTGAGCAGGCATGTGCGGATTCAATGCGTGTCGTCATGATCGACACCCGTTGAGGGCCGGCACTTAGTTCCAATCCAACGAGCCACCGTTTTGATACTCAATAACGCGAGTCTCAAAGAAGTTTTTTTCCTTCTTCAAATCCATGGCTTCGGACATCCACGGAAACGGATTCTCAGTCTCCGCAAAAACAGGTTCAAGCCCGATCTGAACGCAGCGGCGGTTGGCGATAAAGTGCATGTACTGTTCGCACAGCGCCGCGCTCAATCCAAGGAATCCATTCGGCATCGTATCGCGGCCATAAGCCGCCTCGAGCTCGGCAGCGGAACGCAACATGGTCCGCACCTCTTCCTGAAACGCCTTGGTCCAAAGATGTGGGTTCTCGGCCTTGATCTGGTTGATAACGTCAATGCCGAAGTTGAGGTGGATGGACTCGTCACGCAGTATGTATTGGTATTGCTCGGCGATCCCGACCATCTTATTGCGGCGTCCAAGTGAGAGGATTTGTGCGAACCCGGTGTAGAACCACATTCCCTCGAAGACAACATAGAAGGCAATCAGGTCGCGGACGAAGGCCTGGTCGGTGTCGGCTGTGCCGGTCAGGAAATTTGAGTCGCTCAGATGCTGTGTGTACTGAATAGCCCACGCAGCTTTCTCGGTGATCGAAGGAACTTCGCGATACATATTGAAAAGCTCGCCCTCATCAAGGCCAAGCGACTCCACGATGTACTGGAAGGTGTGGGTGTGGACAGCCTCTTCAAACGCCTGTCGCAGAAGGTACTGGCGGCATTCCGGATTCGTGAGGTGACGATAGATCGCAAGCACGATGTTGTTCGCGACGAGAGATTCCGACGCAGCAAAGAAGCCGAGGTTGCGCTTGATGGCGCGACGCTCGTCTTCGGTGAGACCGTTGGGCGATTTCCAAAGGGCAATGTCCGCCTGCATCGAGATCTCGGTCGGCATCCAGTGGTTGTTGCAGCCGGAGAGATACTTCTCCCATGCCCATCGGTACTTGAGCGGAAGAAGCTGGTTGACGTCGGCGCGGCAGTTGATCATCGCCTTGTCGTCGACACGAACACGGGCAGCGCCGCGAGCAATGGAACCAAGCCCCGTTGGGTCTGGGCCGGCAATATCAGCAGGGGAGGGTTGCGTAAGGATGAGTGTCGAAGGCGGTTCGACAGGCTCGGTCCAATCGAGAGCAGAAGACATGGGTCCTTCCTCGTTAACGGTGTGTAGGTTCGTTTACTGGCAGGCTTCGCAGGTGGGATCGTCGATGGCGCATTGCTTCGGAGCGACGGCGGCACTCGGCGACACGGAGTTTAGCTTGCCGTCTGTGCGCTTTACCGTCGATTTTTCGACATGAGTTGCAGAACGTGAACGGAGGTAGTACGTCGTCTTCAATCCCGAGTGCCAGGCTTCGCGATAAAGCGCGTCCAGCTTCCGGCCGTTGGGCTCTGCAATGTAAAGGTTCAAGGACTGCGCCTGATCAATCCACTTCTGCCGTCGCGCGGCGGACTGGATGAGCCAGGTTGTTTCAACTTCAAAGCTCGTAGCGTAGAGCTGTTTCAACTCATCGGGAACTCGATCTATTCCGCCGAGCGCACCGTCGAAGTATTTGAGATCGGAGATCATGACTTCGTCCCACAGGCCGAGCGCCTTCAGATCGCGAACGAGCGCGGCATTGACCACAGTGAAGTCGCCACTCATGTTCGATTTTACGAAAAGGTTCTGATAGGTCGGCTCGATGGACTGCGTGACACCGCAGATGTTCGAGATGGTGGCCGTTGGGGCAATCGCCATGGTGTTGGAGTTACGCATGCCGGTGGTCATGACACGCTGGCGTAGAACTGTCCAGTCGAGTATGGACGATCGATCGAGCTGAAGCGTGTGCGAGCGGTTCTGCTGCAGCAACTCGACAGAGTCGATTGGGAGAATACCCTTGCTCCACAGAGAGCCGTCAAAGCTAGCGTAGCGGCCACGTTCTGCGGCGAGGTCGACCGATGCGGAGATCGCATAGAAGCTCAATAGTTCCATGCTCGTGTCCGCGAACGTTACAGCGGCTTCCGATGCAAATGGGATTCTCAACGTATAGAGCGCGTCCTGGTAGCCCATAATCCCCAAGCCGACCGGACGATGGCGCAGATTCGAGTACCGCGCCTCGGGAATCGTGTAGAAGTTGATGTCGATCACGTTGTCCAGCATCCGCATCGCCGTCTTCACGGTGCGTTCGAGGCGTTTCTCATCCAGGCCGCCGGCCGTCACATGGTTTGCCAGATTCACCGAACCGAGATTGCACACGGCCACTTCGCGCAGGTTGGTGTTCAAGGTGATTTCAGTGCATAGGTTCGAAGAATGCACGACTCCGATGTGCTGCTGGGGCGAACGAAGATTGCACGGGTCTTTGAAGGTAATCCACGGATGCCCGGTTTCGAATAGCATGGTGAGCATCTTGCGCCACAGGTCGAGCGCGCGCAGCGTCCTAGTCACCTTCATCTCACCGCGTGCAGCCTTCTCTTCATAGAACGTGTATCGCTCGGCAAACGGTTTTCCGTATAGGTCGTGCAGGTCTGGCGTTTCATCCGGGGAGAAGAGCGTCCAGGGCCCATCGGCTTCCACGCGCTCCAAAAAGAGATCCGGCACCCAGTTCGCCGTGTTCATATCATGTGTGCGGCGGCGGTCATCCCCTGTGTTCTTGCGCAGGTCGAGGAACTCTTCCACGTCGATGTGCCAGGTTTCCAGGTAAGCGCATACGGCACCCTTGCGTTTACCTCCCTGATTTACCGCGATCGCCGTATCGTTCGCCACTTTGAGGAATGGCACGATGCCTTGAGACTGTCCGTTAGTCCCGGCAATGTGCGCGCCAAGCCCGCGTACTGACGTCCAGTCGTTGCCTAGGCCGCCGGAGTATTTCGCGAGGAGAGCGTTGTCCTTGATGGCCTTAAAAATCCCGTCGAGGTGGTCGTCCACCGTGGTCAGGAAGCACGAGGAGAGCTGCGGACGCAGGGTACCCGCGTTGAAAAGGGTTGGGGTCGAGCACATGAAATCGAAGGACGATAGCAGTTCGTAAAACTCGATGGCTCGCGCGTCACGATCAATTTCGCGGGCAGCCAGTCCCATCGCTACCCGCATGAAAAAAGCCTGCGGAAGCTCGAAGCGCACACCATCTTTCTGAAGGAAATAACGATCATAGAGCGTTTGCAGGCCGAGGAACTGAAAGAGGCCGTCGCGTTCCGGATGCAGGGCCGCGGCGAGCTTCGCGATATCGAAGTTCGCGATCTCTTTGTCGAGGAAACCCATGTCGATGGCACGGTGAACATACTCGGGAAAGTATTCGGCGTAGGTAACTGCAATCTGTGCCTGTGTTGTCACCGCATTCGACGGAAGAATGAAGCCAATCGCCTCCGCACGAAGGTTGTTCAGCAGCAGTCGCGCACTGACGAAGGCGTAGCTGGGGTCTTTCTCCACGAGGGTCCGCGCCGCCATCGTCTGGGCGAGGCCTAGCTCGTATAGTTGGATTCCGTCATACACATTGCGCCGCACCTCAGACATCACATCCACGGCAGAAACGCCATCGAGCCCCTGGCATGCTTCGCTGATCGTGTCGAGGATCTTCCTCTCGTCGAGCGGCTCGGTCTTCCCGTTGGGCAGCTTGACGCTGTAATTGAGTGATGCCGGCTGCGGCTGCGCGGCCTGTTGCGTACGACGCTGCTGTGCGCGCTCTTCGCGGTACAGCACATACGCACGCGTCACCTTGTGCTCGCCGGAGCGCATCAGTGCGAGTTCTACTTGATCCTGCACATCTTCGATGGAGATGGGCTGCCCGTTATGGTGACGACGCAGGAGTATGGCCACGATCTGCGCGGTCAACGATTCCACTGCGAAGTGAATACGCTGCGAGGCCTCTGCGCCTGTTCCTTCGACGGCGACAAACGCCTTGCTTAGGGCAACTGAGATTTTGGAGGGATCGAACGCGGAGAGGGTACCATTGCGCCGCACAACGCTGAGCGTGGCTGCGCCATTGGGCTGGTTCGGCGTCAGAATGGGTACGGGTGATGTAGGAACTTCTAAGTGTGCGGCCATGGAGAGTCTCCTTGGCCTCTGAAGTGTGCGAAGAAACAACGGAAATCTGCATGGAGCGAAGACAACCGTTGACCCCTCGCCTCCCCTCGGAGGCGTAGCGAATATTTCCATGGCAGGTCTTCGGACTCTGCAGGCTCATTCCTACTTACCAGACTTCCCAGGCTCAGGCCCAGTGTCATTTGGCTTTCGTACCTGCTTACCGCTGCGGGGCAGTTCCGGAGTTTCACCGGATTCCCTTTTCACCCTCCATCGCTGGAAGGACCGTGGAAGAACCCACTATATCTAGGCGCACACTAGGTTGCAACGCTACTTATTGTGGATAACTCCGCGGAGGTCTCAACCTGGATACAGGCCCTCCAACGATTCATAGCGCGTCGATTCGATCCCATGCGTGATGAGCAGACGCACCTTATTGGATATAAGCTTCCGACTTTTAGAAATTGAACTTCAGCGCGCCTTGCAGGATGCGTGGGGCTGCGGCGCTAATTACGTTACCGAAGGTCGAGCTGCCAATATCACCATCGACTGAACTCGGGCCATTGAACTGGGTGTGATTGAAGACGTTGAAGGCGTCCAGACGAAAGAGAAGGGAAGTTGTCGCCGTCACTCGCAACTTTTTAGCGATGGCCATGTCGTAGTTGTCTTCGCCGGGGCCATAGAAAAACCGCCGCTTTGCATTTCCTGGAGTGCCGAGAGCATTCATGCTGAACACCGCGGTACTGAAATAATTGTTTCCGTTGTTGCGGGGATTAGGGTTCAGTTTCAGTGGCCCGCCGTTGTAATCAGGCTCGTCGATGCTGCTATTGTTGATTCCGTTTGGGTTGGTACCGATCAATGAATTATCACCGTTGTTGATCATGGTCACCGGAAAGCCGCTGGCAAAGTGAGTGATGCCGGAGAGGGACCAGCCATCGGTGAGGCGGTTCGGGTGAAAGATCTGATCAAACGGCAGCTGGTATTCGTAACTGATGACGAGGTTGTGCTTCACATCGAACGATGAGATCGCATAACTCAACGCGGGATTGAACGGATTCACTTCCTCAGCCGGATTCGACGACTGATCAAGGGACTTCCCATACGTATAAGCAACGGCAAACTGGAGCCGTCCGCTGGTGTGGCGCACACTGAGTTGAAGAGCGTTGTAGTTCGCGTTGCCAATCGTTGACTGGAGCGCGTTGCTGCCGAAGTTTGGGCCGAGGGGTCCACGCGTTCCGTTAACAACACCACCGCCAACCGGATAGTAGACGCCGTTCTCGCCGCCGGGACCGCAGGTTGGCGTGCCCGCTACTACCTCGCTGATCTGACTGAGACTCAGGCAGAGCGCAGGATCGCCGGGATTGGGCTCGATCAGCACGCGCTGATGATGGCTAACTGTGCCGACATAACTCGCGCTGAAGACAGTATTCGGGCCGGCCTGGCGCTCAATCGAGAGCATCCACTCCTCCGAATAAGGCACCTTGCCGTGAACGTCATACCCGGGGATGCCGCTGATTGGCTCGTAGGTAGTCCAATCGATATTCGCGTCCGGGTTGCTGCGCGACGAATCCAACGGAGCAAAGGTGTACGGAAAAGGCTGGCCGTTATTTTGGCCGGTCGATGCCGAAATGAAGGGCGTTGCGAAGAGTGGAGGAATCGGGCTCGTATAGGTCGTGCCATAAGGAGCATTGGCGGCAAGAACACCAATCGATAAGGCGTCGATTGCTGTATAGAACTCGCCGACGCTGGCGCGAATGCTTGTCGTCCCGGAAGGTCCGAGGATCTTTGCCCACATGCCGCCGGAAGGCCCCTGGGGCGACCATGCCAAACCGACACGCGGTGCAAAGCTGTGATTGCTGATAGGAGCAAGCGTATCGGGTACTGAGCCGCCACCGGGTAGAGGATCGCCTGGATATAGGATTCCCGCTGGGGCACCCGGGAAGACTGCTGACTGTGCACCTGCAACAAAGGTTGAGATCTGGTTATACTTTTCCGTCCATGGCGCGATGCGGTCCCAACGTAGACCGTAGTTCAGCGTAAGGTTCGGCGCGAGACGCCAGCTGTCTTGTGCGAATAGACCGAAGTATTTGTTGCGTGCATAAAACGGGTTCAGCTGGCTTTGGTTGTACTGGTTCGGAACACCGATGAGGAAGTCGGCGAAATCAACGCCTGTCTCCTGTCCAGAGAAGACGAAGCTGCCGTTGAATTGGGCAATGGGATGTGCGTTGACCTGATCGAAATGTGTTTCGCCTCCAAATTTGAGGGTGTGATATCCGAGGACCTTGGAGAAAGTGTCGGTTGCCTCATAGGTGTTGTTGGCCTGTATCAGTTGGTTGGCGGCAGCGCCCGTGGAATAGCCGTTGAAGTTAAGATTCTCGACGCTCTGTCCCTTGGGATCGAGAGACACGATGCTGGGGGTTCCGTCCGCATTCTCGAAGCCCTGCGAGACGAGACTGACGCCCAGGCCGCCGATGGGCTGGCCAAGATTTGTATAGTCACGCATGTAACTGAGATGAAGTTCATTGAAGGCCGTAGCGCCAACCATCTTAGTATCGCCGAGGGATATGAGTTGAGCACGGCCTGTGGTGAGCGCGTTGAAACCCGGGACGCTGGCTCCGCTCTGTGCGACGGGATAGGGATTGTTGAGGCTGAAGTCGTCGATGAAGTAATAGGCTGAGAGCAATCCGAGGCGGCTCTTCGCGTCTATACGAACTGCACCTTTGTCGTCACGAACAATCTGGTTGTACGCGGAGGTCGCGAAAGCTCCGTTGGCCGTGTTGGGAGCCGGAATGTATTGAAGCATACGCTGCGCGGGAATGGACCACGCTCGCGTGGGAATCACCGCGTTGGGGAAGACGCACTCTGCCGAAGTCGTGCATCCCGAGACGTAATAGGGTTCGCCTGGGACGACACTGTAACCTAACTCCTGGGTAAGAAGTGTCGCGAAGTAGGGGCCACCGACGCTTCCAACGAGGTTGCCGGCTTGATCTGCGAGATTACCTGTACGATCGGCGCTCGACGGCACGCTGATGTCTCCGGTATCGATGCCCTGGGTCTGCCGAGTGCCCTGGTAGTCGACAAAGAAGAACAACTTGTCGCGGTGAATGGGTCCGCCGAAGGTGCCTCCAAACTGATTCTGATTGAACTCGCCGCGTGTGGGCGAGAAGTAGTTGCGCGCGTCTAAAGCTGTATTCCGCAGAAAGTCGAACGCATTGCCGTGAAACTGGTTTGTTCCAGATTTGGTAATGACGTTGATCTGTCCACCACTGAACTCTCCATACTCGGCATCGAAGTTGCTGGTGACGATTCGGAACTCTGCGATCGAATCCAAGTTGGGGATGGTAGACGTACCGGCATTCACATCCTCTTCCGTGTCGCTTCCGTTCAAGCTGAAGAAATTGGCGAATTCACGCTGGCCGTTGACCGAGATAGTCCCGGGATTGAGCGTTCCGGAGGGATCAAGTATGGTCGCACCGACATCCTGCACGGTGGCTGAAGTAATCGACGTCGCGGGGGCCACGCCTGCCTGCAAGGAAAGGAGATCTGTATAGCTGCGGCCATTGAGAGGCACTGCCGTCATCTGCCTGCCTGTGATGACTTCTCCCATTTGCGTGCTGGTTGTTTCGACATGCAAGGCATCGTCGGCGACAAGTACTGTTTGGGCGACGCTTCCCACCTCCAGAATCACGTCGAGGGTGAGAGCTGCATCGGTATCCAGCGCGATGTCCGTGCGTTCATAGGTGCGAAACCCCGAGGCCTGGACTTTGAGCTGGTAATGACCTACGGGCAGAACAGGAAAGCTATACGTTCCTCTGTCATCGGTGCGAGTCTGATAGGAGAGTCCGGTATTCACCTCGCGCACGGCCACAATTGCCTTTGCGACGACCCGAGCCGAAGGATCCTTGACAGTGCCCGAGATGGTCCCACCGATGCTGGCCCATGCGATTGCTGAGGACAGAACTATAAGAACAGAGAAGGCTCTGAGTCCCGTGCGAATCAAGTTTCCAACGAACGTATGCATTTTCTTTCCAGTCTGTTTCGTGCTTTTGTAGCTTTATGGCGACGAAGGGTTTGCTCAGCTTCGGAGCGTCTAGTCGATAGTGATCAGGACATTCACGCCGATTGGAGATTGCGAAGCCCCGCTGCCAGCGGTTCCGGTCACCACAACGTTGTAGGTACCTTTTGGCCTGCCGGGATCACTCCCTGCACTCCCGCCGCAGTCGATCGCAGGAAAGCGGCCGTCCGTCGTTGTGCCGACGTCGCGCCACGCCCGGGATGTACCCGCCCGGTGGTCTGCGCTCTGATGGTGCTCATAGAAAAAATGACCGCAATCGCAAGAAATAGAGAAGTGACTTTCAATCGCCCATGACTACATGTCTTACGACTCATTGCCCTGCCTCAAAACGCACACGTTTGTCCTTGGGCCATAAAGGTCGTTGGCCCTTGTGACAGTTGAAGTCTTGCGGGAAGAGACCCTATAGTGAGGGAAGCCCGCAGCTTACGGCTGTGGTGTCACAGGTCTTCGCGGTCTCTGCCAGGAGTTAGCCGCGGGGACCTGATGAACTTCTGAGGGCGCCATGTTTGCGTCCTCCGGTCATAGATCGATATAAGACCAATGTTGTCCGAGATCAATATACGACAGACTTAGTCTGATATCAAGATCTATGTCCTGTTGTGATGAGAATTTCATACGCGTTGCCTACGCCGTGCGGCGTTCACGCCATGTTCATTCGTCGCCGGGAGCAAGCGTTTTCGGAAAACGTGCTGCGGCGGCGCCGTTCAAGGTCTACCTGCGCAACTGCGGACCGGGCCAAGTATGCAGGCGTCAACCTGGCAGTGAAGGCTGGGCGACGCGGTTCGGCCCTCGTTCCTGCTTGCACAATTCAAAGACGGCCATTACGAGATTGAAGTGCATGCGCGTGGGACGGCCTGTTTCTACCCGCCCAGCAAGGCGAATCGCTGCATGACGGTCAGCCCTCTTGATCGCCCCACGCCTGCGCGGTTCAAAGGAACAGCGTGGGATGGGAGGGATTGTTAACGCGCGAAAAAGGAGTTATGTGCCACGTGACACTGGCGGAGATGAGGTGGTGGCCAGAGACGGGATCGAACCGCCGACGCCGGCCTTTTCAGGGCCGCGCTCTACCACTGAGCTATCTGGCCTTGGCATGCTTTCGCGCGAGCGCGCCCCTCAGGCAGCCAAGATCGCCCGCCGGGCTCGTGCGTCTCAACTTCGCCTGCCTGTCAGGAGGGAATTACGGCTTCATCGGACGATGGCGCCTTCGAGAACGTCGACCCTCAGTATAGCAATGCCCCCGCCTCCACGCCAAACCGCGCCTCACCTTAAGCTGTTCTGCTGCACTATAAGGTGTACCGCTGCGCTATCCTTGGACAACTTCTTTCCACCGCTCAGGCAGGCACGCATGACCCGCGCTCGTATCGCTCTTACTCTCGTCCTCGCCACGACGCTCTACACCGCCGTTGCTCAAAATAAATCCGCCACCGCGATCAACCCCGGCGAACTCCGCGCTACCCGGGCGCTCGACGCGGCCAAAGCCATGGGTCCCGGCGAGCTCTACGCCTTCCTCAAACCATTCCCCAAGGGCGCCGACCTCCACATGCATCTCTCCGGCGCGGTCTACGCCGAAACGTTCCTCGCCGAGGCCGTCAAGGAAAACCTCTGCATCGACCCCGATGCTCTCAAGCTCGCCGCGCCGCCCTGCAAGTCGCCGCTCCTCCCGGCCGCCGACACCCTCACGAACCAACCCCTTTACGACAAGCTCATCGACGCGTTTTCAATGCGCGCCTATGTTCCCTTCGCCGGCTGGAGTGGCCACGACCAGTTCTTCGCCACCTTTCCCCGCTGGGGAGCGCTGGAGAAAGCCACCACCGCGGAGTGGCTCGACGAAGTAGCCAACCGCGCCGCCGCCCAGAACGAGCAGTACCTTGAAATCATGCACACCCCGGCGTTCGCGCACGCCAGGGGACTCGGCATGCAACTTGGTTGGCCAGCCGATGCAGCTTCCAGCGTCACGCCTGACCAGCTCGCTGCGCTCCGCGACGAGCTCTTCGCCGGCGGCCTCCGCGATGAAGTCGCCACCAACATAAAAGAGCTAACCGACGCGAAAGCCGCGCGCAGCGCCATGGAGCACTGCAACTCCCCCGACCACGAATCTCCCGCCTGCGGTATCACCATCCACTTCCTCTACCAGATCCTCCGCGGCTACCCGCCTCAGCAAGTCTTCGCGCAAACTCTCCTCGGCTTCGAAGTAGCTTCCACGGACCCCGACGTCGTAGGCATTAATTTCGTAATGCCCGAAGACGGTCGCATCAGCATGCAGGACTACCACCTCCAGATGCAGATGCTCGACTACCTGCACAGCATCTACCCCAGCGTCCGCATCTCGCTCCACGCCGGCGAGCTTGCCCCCGGCCTCGTACCGTTCGAAGGCCTCAGCTTCCACATCCGCGAGGCCATCGATCTCGGCCACGCCCAGCGCATCGGCCATGGCGTCGACGTGCTCTACGAGGATCACCCCGACGCCCTGCTCAAACAGATGGCGGACCAGCACATCATGGTCGAGATCAACCTCACCTCCAACGCCGGCATCCTCGGAATCGAAAAGAAAGCCCACCCCCTCGCCGCCTACATGGCCGCGCATGTTCCCTGGGCGCTTTCCACCGACGACGAAGGCGTCTCCCGCATCGACCTCACCCACGAGTACGCCCGCGGCGTTGGGGAACAGAACCTCACATACCTCGACCTCAAGCGCTCCGCGCGCACCTCGCTCGAGCACGCCTTCCTGCAGGGCGAAAGTCTGTACTCCGCGCCAGACGACTTCGCCCACCGTAACCCCGCCTGCGCCGCCCCCATCACCCCCACCGTCGAGCTCACCCCCGCCTGCAAAGCCTTCCTCATCGCCAACGAGAAAGCCGCCGCCCAATACGAACTGGAATCCCGCTTCGCCGCCTTCGAAGCCTCCATCCGCTAAGCCCTCCCGCCATCACTGCCCAACGCCAGCCTGTGCGCTAGACTGATTCTCGCAGCAACAACACAGCAAGAAGGGAAGTCCGATGAAACGTGTTCTTTCGGTGGTGTTCCAATTCATCCTCTACCTGTTCGTCTTCGGCATCGGTTCACTACTCCCCGCCTTCAGCATCCTTCCTACGTGGAGCGTCGCCACCAGCCCTGGCCGCGTCTTTGTTTACGACGGCCTGCTTCTCATGCTCCTGGTCTACGTCGTAATTCTGCTGATCGCCGCTGCCCGCAAGCGCATCAACATCGCCTTTCCGAATGCGACCGGCGCCATGGTCATCGCTCTTATCATTGGCCTGCTGATGAAGTTCGGCTTCAAGAGCGTTTGAACCCCGAAGGCCGCTGAATCTCGCTTTCCGACGGATTTGATGGCTCCTCACTCAAATTTCAGCGCAGCAAACTCTTCCCGATACAGGTCTGGACTGTGCCAAATTCGGTTCATTTCCCACTTTCCCTATTTGAACCTTGGTAAACTAAGGCAGCAGGAAATTCTGTCGGCAAGCTGATATGCGATCGAAAAGACTGATCGGACAGCGCATTTTGCCGATGAATTTCCTGTTTGCTGTATTTGTACCGTCTCGGCCAGAAGGTCGGGCCCGGAAGAGGATCCTCCCTAGATCATGAGCCCAGCGCCCACCAATCGCTCCCAATCCCAGCAAGTCCAGCCTTCCTTCGACATCTCTACACGCAAGATCGCGTACTTCTCCATGGAAATCGCCCTCGCCAAAGCCCTCCCCACCTACTCAGGCGGCCTCGGCATGCTGGCTGGCGATACCCTCCGTTCCGCCGCCGACACCGGCGTCCCCCTCGTCGCCATCTCGCTCGTCCATCGCCGCGGCTACTTCGAACAGCACCTCGACTCCCACGGTCAACAGACCGAGAGCGACGTCGTCTGGTCTCCCGAAACGACCCTTCCCTCGGCCAACCAGACGATTACCATCACCCTCCAAGGCCGCGAGCTCACGCTCTGCGCGTGGCGCTTCGACGTCATCGGCCACACCGGCCACATCATCCCCGTCTTCCTGCTCGACGCCGACGTCGACGGCAACGACCCCTGGGACCGCCGCCTCACCGACCACCTCTACGGTGGCGACACCTACTATCGCCTCTGCCAGGAGGCCATCCTCGGCCTCGGCGGCATTCACCTCCTGCACGCCCTCGGCATGCAGCCGGAAGTCTGTCACATGAACGAGGGCCACGCCGCGCTTCTATCCATCGGCCTTTTGGAAGCCCGTGTCGCTCCGTCCCCACTCAGTACGGCTACTGAGGCCGACGCTGAAGCCGTCAAGCAGCAGTGCATCTTCACCACCCACACCCCTGTTCCCGCGGGCCACGACAAGTTCGGCCTCGACCAGATGCGGCAGATCCTGGGCGCCGACCGCTCCTCCACCATCGAGCGCTTCGGCGCCCTGCACAACGACCTGCTCAACATGACGTACCTCGCCCTGCGCTTCTCGCGCTACGTCAAC
>Ga0302307_10001044_pt1 | contig 17609 bp, 14 predicted proteins | sample III_Palsa_E3_2_FD_200530 | JGI IMG/M metagenome (GOLD analysis project Ga0302307, IMG submission 200530) | Peat permafrost microbial communities from Stordalen Mire near Abisko, Sweden - III_Palsa_E3_2 | ecosystem: Environmental > Terrestrial > Soil > Palsa > Peat permafrost | place: Sweden... | reverse complement strand
CGCTTCACATACTCGCCGAGGGAAAGGTGAACCCCGGTCCTCTTGTCACCGGCACCGTGGGACTCGACGGCGTCGACGGGGCCTTCGAGGCGCTCGGAGATCCCGAGACCCACGCGAAGATCCTGGTCGACCCAAAGAGCACCGCCGCCGCGCCTTAGCGCAAAAAGCGAGCGGGGTGTATGTATCGAGGGTGATGGTGATCCGTGCGTGGCCGAGGATGCGGCTGACTTGTGCGACGTCGAGCCCAAGATCGACGATCAGATGGCTGGCAAAGGTATGGCGCTTATGCGGAATTCCGCATAAGCGCCATTACGCGGACGGCGGGGTTATGTGCCCTGCCGGGCTGTTTGGGCTGGTTGGGGCGCTGCCGGTGGTGATCTTGTCCGCATAACGGCGGGTCGGTGTTAGCGCCCGAGAGAGTCGAGCCAGCTGATTAGGGATGGGTCTGAGGTCCAGTCCGGCATAGCGTTGGGGGTGAGTGGCTCGTATGCGTTCTCGATCGCTTTGCGTTTTGTTTCGGCGTCTGCGCGGGCGTAGATCTCGGTGGTGGACACGTCGGCGTGGCCGAGCATGTCGCGGATGTAGATCAGGTTGACGCCGGCCTGGATCAGGTGCATCGCTCTGGTGCGCCGGAGCGTGTGGGGTGTGACCGTCAGTCCGGGAGCCCAGGCGGGGTCGCGCGCTCGGGCGGCGCGGACGTGGCGGGCCAGGAGCTTGGCGATCCCGGATCTGGTCAGTCTGGAGTGGTGGGGCCCGTGGAACAGTGGGTCCGCGTCGGCGCCGAGGCCGGGGTGCGGGTCGAGGTGTTTCAGGTAGTCGGCGAGGAGTCGGGCGGTTGGTTCCATGACGGGCACGTACCGGATCTTGGATCCCTTGCCGTGGATCGTCACGGTCATTGGGTTGGCGGTGCGGATGTCTGCGATGTCGAGGTCGCAGAGCTCTTGAACGCGGGCGGCTGTGTCGTAGGCCAGGGTGAGCAGGACGGTGTCCCTGACGGCACGGCCGCTGGCGGTGCCAGGCTCGGCGAGGAGTGCTTTGACCTCGTCTGCTGTCAGGTGCCCGAGCTGCGGGCCTGGGGTGTTCTTCTGCCGGATCGCGAGGACTTGGGTGACCTGCTCGAGGTGGTCAGGCTGCTCGATGGCGGTGTAGCGGCAGAACGACTTGATCACAGCGAGGCGCTGGTTGCGGGTTGCTGTCGAGCAGCCCCGCTCGGCCTCCAGCCAGTCCAGGAACCGCAGCACTCGTGGCCGGTCGATGTCGGCCAAGCGCAGCTTCTCCGGCGGTATCCGCTCCGCGTCTTTGAACCAGGTGAGCAGCAGTTTGATCGCGTCCCGGTAGGAGGCGATGGTCCTCGGCGAGGCTGCGCGCTCCCCGGCCAGATGGTCGATGAAGAACCTGGTCAGCCAGCGTCCCGCGAGGTCTTCTGGGCGTGTGCGCTGCGAGGTCATGACTGGACCTCCAGCGCCGCGGGGATCACGTAGCCGAACCGGAGTTGCGCTTTGGCGATCACGTCGGGGTAGGCGTCCGCGGTCAGCCTCAGGTAGTACTGGGTGCCGCGAAGGTCGGCGTGGCCCATGTAGCAGGCCAGGTAAGGCAGCATCACGGCAAGGTCCTGGCCGGTCGCGGCCCAGCGTCTCAAGTTCGCGACCGCGAACCCGTGGCGCAGCGAGTGAGGGTGCGGGCCGCCGGTGAAGTGCGGGATGCCGGCGTCGGCCAGGTAGCCACGGAACCGCATGTATACGGTCGCCTGGTTGATCGGCCTGCCCGCCGCGCGACTGTAGAACACGTAGTCACTGCTCTCGGGCGATGGGTGCGCCGCCGCCACATACCCGTCCAGGGTTGCGGCGAGCCGGCGGGTGATCGGGACTGTCCTGCTCTCGCCGTTCTTCGTGTCACGGATCCGTAGCGTGCCGGCACGCGTGTCCACGTCCGCCAACCGCAAGTTCAGCGCCTCGGAGATCCTCAGCCCAGTGCCGCACAACACTCGGAACAACACCGGGTCGACCAGCGCCTTGTTCGAATAGGAGGACATGCCCTGGCAGTCGATCGCGGCGAACAGACGGCCGAGCTCCTCGTCGCTGAACACATACGGCGGCTGATTACGGACACGGACCCGGGCCATCGCGGCCGGGGTGTGAGCATCCCAGCCGGCGGCGTGGGCATGCTCGGCCAACTGGCGTAGCGCCAGCGTGTTGCGCCGCACCGTGGACGCTCGCAGGTGACGGCCGTAGAGAAACCCGTCGAGGGCTTCTTTGGTGATCGACCCGTCCGGGTGGCCCTCCCGCTGGCAGTGCTCCGCGAACTGGCGCAGAACCCGTTCTTGGACTTTGAACCTGTATCCGCCGGCGTGACGCAAAGCGACCAGGTCGGCGACCAGGCCCGGCAGCGTGCTCTCATGCATCACGCTCACGCGCCCTGGCGTGTTGAGATGACGTCCTCAACGTCCAACGCGCAACAGCGCAGTCGGTCGATGTCGAACCGCAGGTAGTACGCCTGGGTCGTGTCGCATGAGGCGTGTCCCAGCACGGCTGAGACGACCGGTATCGGCGTGTCGTTGCCGATCATCGCGACAGCCAGCGCGCCGCGCAGCGAATGCATCCCGCACACCTCGCCCGGCGCGAACGTGATCCGCGCGCGGGCAGCATGCCGCGACAGCCGTGAGGCGACCGACGAGGCGCTCCCGAACGCGTCGAACGGGTGACGGTGCTTGACGAACACCTTCGGACAGGCGGTCTCCGGGCGGCCGTGCCCGACATAGTCGATGATCGCCCAGCCAACGTCGTCCAGCAGCGGCAGGCTCAACGGCAGGCGCGTCTTGTGCTGGACGATCGTGATCGTCTTCGCCCGCCAGTCCAGATCGCTCAGCTCGAGCTGGCGCAGATCGGAGATCCGCAGGCCGAGCCGGGCAGTCGCCAAGATCATCGCGTAGTCACGTTTGCCGGCCGCGGACTGACGGTCGATCACGTCCAGCACCCGCCGGATCTCCTCCACCGCCCACAGGTGCGGCTCGGACTCGTGACGGACATGCCGGTGCGGTGGCAGCCGGCCCGCCAGACTCTCCGGCGTCCGGCCCGTGGTCGCCAGAAACGCCAGAAAGTCCGCCACACACGATCTCATCGCCGCGACCGTCTTTCGCCGCAGCCGTCGCTGGCGCACGAAGAAGCCCGAGATATCCCGGACGCTGAGCGCAGCCAGATCATCCACGCCCACCTCCTCCAGATAGCCCAGAAACCGGCTGGTCGCCCTGTCCTTCGCGACCACGGTCGCCTCAGCGTTGCCGCGCGCACGGCAGCAGGCAAGGTAGTCATCTCGGAGCCCACGGAACGTGGCGGGACAGCCGTCCTTGACGGGGATCACCGACCGATCGACCTCGACCGCCCGGCCGGCCAACACGTCCGCGAGCAGCACCACCGGCCGGCGGACCGCCTTCACATCCCTGTCGTTGACCGACTCTCGCAACGACCCCAACCTGACCCCGGTCTGCTTCTCGACGAAGTCGATGCACACCCGCTCACTCACCGCGCTCAGACCACGACCGTCCAAAAAGGCGACGAACCGTTCCAGCACGACCTGGTGGCATCGGACCGTTCGCTCCGTCCTCCCAGCCTCCCGCAACACCGCCAACACACGGCCGACGGCATCGTGCACATCTGCCTCTCCCATAAGAACCACTCCTCTGCTCAGTAGTGCAATGAACCGAGAGCGGCTCTTCGCCGATCCCGGCAGCACCAAGCAAAGCTGCAAGCCAGCCCACGACGCCCCCTGATCGCCTGGCTCGACTCGCTCGGACGCTAACCCCAACCCGCCCGGCGTTATGCGGACAAGATCACCACCGGCAGCGCCCCAACCAGCCCAAACAGCCCGGCAGGGCGCATAACCCCGCCGTCCGCGTAATGGCGCAGGTCGTGGAAGCGTAGCTGCCGCAGGCCTGCGCGCTTGAGCGCCGCCTTGTAGCGGCGGCGCAACGCCGAGCCGTCCAGGAACTCACCTGTCTCGCCGGGGAACACGAGGTCGTCCTCGGCCGTGAACAGCTCGCGGTTGGCCAGCCTCGCCAGGGCCTGAGCCAGGTCCGGGGCGAGTGGCACCGAGCGCACCTTCCCCGACTTCGGCGTCGTCAACGCCCCGCTGGCGTAGCTCGCGCGCACGCGTAGCAGCGAGCCCGCAAAGTCCACGTCGCGCCACTTCAGCGCGAGCAGCTCGCCCATCCGCAGGCCCGTAAGAGCCGCAGTGAGGAAGATCGCCCGGTCACGCTCGCTCGCCGCGGCTCGCGCCAATGCCCGCACCTCCTCGGGGTTGAACACCTCGATGTCGCCGCTGCGCGTCTGCGGCGGCATCTCCACGTCCGACACCGGGTTGATTGGCAGGCCGTACACCCTCGCGGCTCGCTTGAAGATGCCGTGCAGCAACACCAGGGCCTTCCTGCGCGTGCTCGGCTTGCGCTCGAGCGCGGCGATCCACGCTTCGACGTGGGCGCTGGTCACGTCCTCCACGTGCAGTCCCCCCAAGGCTGGCGCGATCCAGGCTTTGATGCCCCAGCGGTAGCCCTGCACCGTCGAGGGCTTGCGGCCTCGGTCGTGCTCGATGTAACGCAGGTACTCCTCCGCCGCCTGCGCCACCGTCACCCCGGTTCGCACGTTCCCGGGGAGCGCGCTCTTCTGCACCTGGTCGTTAGGTGGTTGGCCGTAAGTAGTTGGGAGCGCGGCCATGCCACGAAGCTACCGCCGATCTCGGGGCATATGCGAGACACGGGCCGAACCTGGCGGGATCGGGTCCATCAAAGACTCGTCGAGGACACGCCATCCGGTGTCACCGCCGCGGTCCTCAGATTTGCGGACGCCCCGGTCGACATGTGGCAGTCTCCTTCTGCTACCGAAGGTAGAGCGAACCTCAGCGAATACCGGAGACGGCGCGCGCGAAGATCGGGTCGCCGACCGGCATCCCGTCCTCACCGTGCGCGAACAACGCGACGTGCTCGGCGGCTTCGGGCTCGGCGTCCACGATGTGGTCCAAGGCCTTGCGCGCGGAGTCCTCATCCTCGAAGGACTCGACCAAGTTGCCGGTGCTGTCGAAGATCGCATAGTGCATAGCTCACGCCTCTACATGAAGGATATCGGCTATCGAGCCGAGCAACTGCAGGGGACGTCCCCAGAGGGTCCGATGCCCCGGCTGACCCGTGCGAGCAATGCAGAAGCCGTTTCCCGGCTCAAGCTCCAGCTCGGCGACGAACATTCCGATCGCAGGCCACTTCAAGGCCATCGCTCCTGCCGCCGCCCGCGTTGAGAAGGCGGACAGGCCCATGTGAATCACCGCCAAAAACGTACGTAGTGGCCGCGACCGTGCCAACGTCTACGATCGTTGGCACGGCAATAGGCTCGGGTGAGCACCACGACCCACAGATACTTCGACATACCCCTGTATACAACTGCCGAGGCAGCGCGCTTCCTCGGCGTGCCAACCTCCACGTTCGCCACGTGGGCGAAAGGTTACGTCCGCCGTCCGCCGGGGCGCCTCGTGGTGATTGGCGAGCCGATCGTGACCTGCAAGAGCGCCGAGCAGGGTTACCCGACGGTGCCGTTCGTGGGGCTCGCGGAGGCGATGATCATTGCCGCATTCCGCCGGGCGGGCATCAGCCTGCAGCACATCCGCCGAGCGGTCGGCGTCATCCAGCGGGAGATCGGTCTGGATCATGCACTCGCCTCCAAGTGCCTGTACACCGATGGCGCAGTCATCCTGTTCGACTATGCCGAGAGCGAGCGCGACCGCGAGCTTAGTGGCCTGACGGAGGTCATCTCCCGCCAGCGGGTATTCGCGCCTGTCATCGAGGAGTACTTGAAGCGGATCGAGTACGGGGGCGATGGCTGGGCGGCACGGCTGGTATCTCCGACTACCGACCAGCCCGTCGTTGTCGTCGACCCCGAGCGGTCGTTTGGCCAGCCCATCTTCATCCATGGCGGGGTCAGGGTCGAGGATGTGCTCGACCGATGGCGCGCGGGCGAACCGCTGAGCGAGGTCGCGGAGGACTTTGGCGTTCCTCCCAAGGACGTCGAGGACATCCTACGTGTCGCACTCCCAGCGGCCGCTTGAGTTCTTCATCGATCGCAGCCTAGGTCGCCATCGCGTCCCGGAAGTTTTGCGGCCTACGGACTCGTCATATACGCCGTTCAGGCGTTGAGAATCGTGAGAGTGTTTCCGCCGTAGACCGGAATGCCCACGCAGGGACTCGAACGCGGACCCTTCGTGACGAGTCGCCCCCTTGCCCATCACGTTGGCTTCGTTGAGGCACATTGAGGGCCTGAAGGTGTCTGCGCCGGCATACCGACCGTCGCCGATGCGCATCCTCGAGCCACTGCTCGAGGTCGTCGGCGTTGAAGCGTACGTTGTGGCCGAGGCGGTGGTGCGGATGAGCCAGGCGTGCGCTTGGGCGAACAGCCATGTTGTGGGGTACCCCCAGCAGTCGCCCTGCCGCCTTGGCGTCGATGAGCGGGGTGAACGGCGCCGAGGCCGCAAAGATGTGGCTCGTCTACGCCGAAGGGATGAATACCCCCGCCAATGCTCGCCCGTCAAGGCCAGCACCTCCATGCCCACCCCGCACCATGATCCGCGGAGCGTGCGAGAATGAGGGCATGACGAAGACTGAGTTGCACGAGTTGGTGGAGCATCTGCCCGAGAACACGCTCGACGGCGCGGCCGTGCTCCTGCGCAGCCTCTCGAACAGCCGGATCGACCCCGAGCAGGCATGGTTCTGGACCCCCGACTGGCTTTCCGGCGAGCTGGAAGCCGACCGCGAAGCTGCGACCGACCCCGGCGACGTGTACGAGGACGCCAACGCCTTCAAGGCCGCGCTGCGCGCCTCCCGCCTGGACTAGTGCCGACCTATCAGGCGCGGCGCCGGTTCCTGCGCGATCACAAGGCCCTGACCGCCGAGCAGGCGGCGGCGTGGGAAAAAGCGCTTGACCAGTTCATCGCCTGCCTACGACGTGGGAGGTTCGAGCCCGGGCTTCGCGTCAAGCGAGTACAGGGCTACCCCGGCGTGTGGGAGATGACCTGGGCCCCTGACGGACGCGCCACATTCGAGTACGGCGAGGAGCTTCGCCCCGGCGAGCCGCACATCATCTGGCGGCGCATCGGCACGCACGGCATCTTCCGCCAGCCGTGACGACAGTCGTAGATCGTTGCTATTCGTCGAGGTTCGTGATCCTCACGTCGGGCTGAGCCGGCCGTTGGCCGGGACCGTATTCCAGGCGTTCCATCCGACCACTTCCGCTGCATCCTTGTCAACGGCCCCAACTTCCTCCAAGTGGATATAGGGCCTTGGCTCGGAGACCCCTCCGGGCGCGTCGCGGATGTCGACGGCGTGGATCGGCCCGCTGATTTCAACCTCATGTCGCGGCATAGGGACCGTGTAGGCGGGAGCCACTCCAAGCCCGGCGGCGTGGCCACCATGTCCGCCCACATGGCGATCACCCAAACTTCTAGCCCCGGCGAGCGGTCCCGCGCTGTATCTCCACAGCACCCCCACAGCAGATTCGTGTCCCGTCCCGGCCTTCCTCGGCCACTTGGCCAACGCGCCCCTCCGGCGAATCCTTAGCAACCAAGCCAAAGCAAAGGCGAAGACGAGAAAGCCGACGCGGGGACTCGAACCCCGGACCCCTTCATTACGAGTGAAGTGCTCTACCAGCTGAGCTACGTCGGCGCGGGAAGGATGCTAGCGCGGCCGCTCGAAGCGGCCATGGCCCTCGGGTCGACGGCATCGGTTGACGGCACGGGGAAGGCCTAGCGCGCGTCCCAGCTTCCGGCCCGCCCACGGAGGGGATCGCACATCGGTACGGGATCGCGGGTCGGTATAGGATCGTGTCAATGACAGGCAATCCGCGTCCGTCGCCTCGGTCACTGCCCGCGCTACGGCTCGCCGGGCAACTGAGGCTGATACGGCGGTTGCCCCCTGCGGCTGTGATGCGTGTTCAACCACATGGATCTTTCCCAGCGGCGCGACTTATCGCCAGCTAGGATGTTGGGGGCTAATGGGATGGGAGGGGTATGGCTATGACATAGCGAGGATGGTCGTTCCGGGTCTGGATCCACCGACTCGGTCGGGTGGGCGGTCATCGACGCCCGCGGCCGACCGTTACCGGCCGATCCACGCCACCGACCCGAGGAACCTCGGGTCCGCACGCGCCGCGGATGGCGGTTTGTCCGGGCGCCGCATCGTTAACAAACGAAAGGCGAACATGATTTCACGAATTGTCCGACACATACATGCCAGCACGGCGATTGCATTCGCCGCGCTGGTTCTGTCTATGGCAGGCGGAGCTTTTGCATTCGGAGGCCAGGGTGGCTCCAGCCCCAAGACGGCCCCCGGGGCAGCCTTGGGTAGGTCCACCACCCCCGTCGCCATCGCGACCGCGAGCAAGAAGAAGAGCAAGGTCAAGGTTGGCCCCCGGGGGCCTGCCGGCCCCCGGGGCGCGGCAGGCCCCGCCGGAGCGGCGGGGCCTGCGGGGTCCACGGGGCCCGCAGGGGCAAAAGGAGAAACCGGAGCCGCGGGCGCGGCTGGATCTGCCGGCAAAGAAGGACCTCCCGGTGAAAATGGCAAAACCGAAATCAAAACCGAAACGAACTTCGCTAAGACCCTCCCCTCCAAAGCAAGCGAGACGGGCGCGTGGAGTCTCGTCACAAAAGAAGTGGACGAAAACAATCATGAGTTCGTTCCGCTCTCTTTTACAATCCCGCTAGCTGCCGAAGAATCGACGACCGAAAATCCTATTATCGGAGAAGAACACGTTCACTTTTTTGCGCCAGGAGAAACTCCGAGCCCTGGCACGGGTTGCGGTAATGGCTCAGCCGCGAAACCGGAAGCCGAACCAGGCAACCTCTGCGTCTACACCGCCGAATCCGAAGCATCAGGACTCGTGGGAACGAAAGAAAACGTAGAAAACAATGTACGTATCTCCGATCCGGCGCTTAAAAATAACCCAACAGGTGCTGGCGCCTCCGGCGCGATCATACGCTTCCATGTGCCATCTGGAGCGGCGCCCGGGGGTTTCGGATACGCCGCAGGTACCTGGGCAGTGACCGCCCCGTAGCCGCCGCACAAGCCAGACCCAAATAACCACAATACACTAATCACAACACAGCCGTCACTTGGGGTCCGCAGGCATCGCCCGCGGACCCCAAGCCTTTCGCTGGACATGGCACATCGCTTCATCGCCTCTTCGTCCGGGCCGGAACCCCGCGGGACCGGGACCAAGCCGACACATGTCCTCAACCCCCGCCCACGAAGCACAGTCAGAAACACCCAGCTGCGATCACGAAGGCATGGCTATTCGGCAAGCAGTCCCGAATCTCCCGCAAAGGCCGGGGTCTGACGCGCTGCGCACTGCAAAGGGAGTCTGCTGGTACCCACACTACCCCCAGACACCACGGCAAGGATGCTACACTTTTCCGTGATTCAATCATCGGGAATAACCTACCTGCCAATATTATGGCCCGGGACGATTCTACACGCAAGCGAAGGGCACCCCAGGGCCAGATACGACAAAAAGGAGCATATCAAATGCAGTCAAGTCGAATACGACTCATGCTAGTCACGCTGTTCGGCGTGCTGGCGCTGGGCGCCCTTACAGCGGCGGCGGCGCAGGCCGTCGAAGCGCCGAGATGGAGCATTGGCGGCACAGATCTCGCAGAAGGCAAAACTCATTTCATCAGCGCAACAAGATATTCCGCCAACCTCAAGCTTAGAACTGCGAATGTTACCATTACATGCACAACATTCAAGCTGAAGGAAGGGTCGCTGTTAGGCTCGAGCGCCGGTAACGCCGGTAAAAACGACGAGGTCATTATATTTGAAAAATGTGAAGTAACAGGCACCACGGGCGGCAAAAAAATCGAAAAATGTAAAGTCAAAGAACCGATCCAGACCACCGCTCTCACGTCCGAACTAGTGGAGTCCGAAGGTGCTAAACCGGCAGAAAAAAAAGGCTCGCTCTTAGTGTTATTTACACCGTTCGTAGGATCGTCGTTTGCTACCCTCGAATTCACTACCGAAGCAGGTGGTACCTGCCCTTCGACATCAAAAGTAACGGGTAAGGTGGCCGCCCAGGTGTTCACCGACCCGAACACGCCCCCGACGCTGGGGACGTTAGTTACGTTAGAAAGCGGGGCTACGGAAGCGCACTCGTGGCTGCTGAATTTCCCGGCAACACAGCCTAAACATGTTGTCAGAATAATTGGAGGCGAAGCTAAAGAAGAAGCCAACCCGGGTCTGACCGACTTTTCGGAAGAAGCTGCCGAGGAAGGGGCAGCGTTAGTCTCATTGGCTAAACGTAACTCTAACGGCGAATTGGAAGCCGAAGCAACCAATTGGAGCCCGTTACCGTAAGTTAACGGGTAAGTCATGTGATGTAGTGTCGCGTTGTTTTGATGCACGAGGGGCCCGCTGCCTGTCGCAGCGGGCCCCTCGTTGTGGGCTACCTTGTGCTACGTATGTTGGTCGGGGTCAGGCGTGTTCTGCTGTTATTCGCTTTCACGCACGGATTCGATGCCGCCGAGTTCGAGGGTTGTGTTGAAGACTGCATTGTTTTTGCCCGATGCCGCTGGTAGCCCGAGTTTTGCATTGATGATTGGGTCGAGTAGGAATGAGAAGAATTCGCCGCAGCCGGTTACTCCTGGTGCGGCGAATGTGCCGTTGACGAGCTTGCTGTTTTTGACGACGAGGATGCCGCCTTCTGCCCTTGATGTGATTTCGCCGAGTGAGCCGGTCTCGGAGCCTGATTTTCCGGTCGTGAGTTCGAGCACGATCGGGTGTGCATTGGAGCCGATGTAGCATTCGTTGCCGAGCAGCGGGTTTTCCAGCTTGACCTTGATCGGTAGAATCAGTGCCGGACCGAGTTCGGGGAATTCGGCCCCTGCGAGGCTCAGGATCACGGAGCTGGCGGGCGCCGCGAGTTCGGTTGTGGCGTTCACACCAGTCGTTTTGTTTTCGAAGATCAGTTCGCAACCGCCTCGCTCGAGTTTTTCGAAGAACCCTTCGCCTTTGATTTCGTTGCACTTGACGATACCGGCCAGCCCTCCGGGGACTTTCTGCGGGGTTTTTGACAACGTTTCCCCGTTCAGCGCCGCGACGAGCCTTTTGACGCCTGGCGCGATATTTTCCGTCCCGCCCTGCAGTGTCTGAGTTTTCACGATCGGGACTTCCTCGTTACCGATCGTGACCTCGCCGCTTTCGGTGCGTGAGACCAGACAACCACTGAGTGTTTCGATTTTGGTGGGACACTGTGCGAATACAGAGTATTCCCCTTTCGGCGTCGCCAGCGCCGAGGACACACCGAGGACCGCGAGCGACGCTACCATCGATGCTGTTACCAGTAGGATACGACAAATACGACTTTGCATGTTGCTTCCTTCCTTTGAATTCATCTGATAGTGCCAGCCCGCCGAATGCCGGGCGGGCACCGCTACCGTCTCGAGCTGAGATTACTGCTACTTCTTCTTCCTTGCGGCCTTAAGCCTCTTCTGCTTAAGCTTGGTTTTGTGCTTTGGGCAGCCGCTGACCTCGATCTTTGTGCTCTGTTTGATCACCGCGCCGTCCTGTGCGACAAGTTCTGTGGGTATCGTCAGCGAGCCCGCCTTGCATAGGTTCGCTCCGTTGGCGGTAAGCGCGGAGTAGGGCCCCTCCGGAAGATCGAGTTCGAAACTCGAGACCGGTGCGTCCGGAATCGTGCCGAACGTGGAGGTGAGGACCCCCTTCTTGGAGATCGCGGTTTCTCCGCGCACGTCGATCGTGACGTTGTCGCCCTGCAGGACGATGATCAGTTCGGGATACCTGGCGTTGCCGTGGGAGACGAAGTACGCCGGGCCGCTCAACGGATCGGGCAGCACCGGCGTCTTCGCTGTTGCCTCGCCGATCCTGGCAGCGGCGGGGCAGCTCGCGGGATCTTCCGCGAACACTTTTTCCGTGCATGCCTTCTGCAGCGTGCTCAAACGCGCCGGCAGCTTGGTGGGCAGACTCACCTTGACCTTGGCGATGTTCGCCTCGGCGCCCTGCGGAGCGCTGGGATAGACTACCTTCGTCACCAGGCTCGCGCCCGCGGTGCGAGTGTTGCGTGCCGTCGTCGAGGCCGTAAATGCCGGTTTGAAGGCCAGCGCCGCACAGTTGGTCACCTGGAAGGGCACAGTCAGTGACGCCGTGGTGCCTTCCGTGCTCGAGAGGCCGCCTTCGATCTTCAACGGGTCGCAGTCGGTCGGGTTGAACGTGAACCCGGGCCGGTCGATCGTCACGTTGACGTGCTTGATCTGCAGCGGGATCCCTTCCAGCATCGTCGGGATCGCGAACCCTTCCGCCCTGGTGTTTACGGTCGCCGTCAACGCCGAGGTGATCGGGTTGACTTCTATCCTCGCGCGCACGACCAGACAGTCGCACGCCGGGTGATGTGCGGTGGTGTCCTCGAGGTCGAACGGGCCTGCCTTAGCCGAGTTGACGATCGACAGCCCGTAGGGGGCGCCGTGGTAGGGGCCCGTGATATAGACCTTGCCACCCGTGACCGTGAAGGGGTCGCCCCCCAAGCCGACGCTGACCGTTGTTTCGCCGATCAGGCTGGCGGGCCCGCACGCGCCTTCATCGGCCTGCTGTTCCCCGCATGGCGTAACGCTGGAGAGCATCCCCAGCAGTCCGGGCGGCACGTGCAGCTGGACGCCTTGCAACGGCTGATTGCCGTCTTCGCGACCCATCGTCATCGCAAACCCGGTGAACGCACCGGCCTGGATGTTCGCCGACCCGGCCGTCAGCGAAGGCGCGAACGGCAAAGGATCGCTACACGGATTCCCACCCGGTCCGGAGACGATCTGAAAGCTCGATGACGGCTCCACGACTTCGCCAGCGCCGGCCGCCGACCACGGGAGGAGCGCCGATGTCGTCGTGTATGTCCCGCACAGCGCGGGGGTCGTCAGCGGCGCGCGAGCGGAGTCAAAGAATTCGAGCTTCACGTCGCTGACAGGGAATTGCGGGATGTTTTCGAACGTGGCCGTCAACTGCCCCGTGACCGGATCCGGTTCGACTTTCCCCGCGATCTTCACCAGCACCCCCGTCACCGGTTCTTCGACGACAAGATACATGGCGAGCAAACTACCAAACGGGTTTTCCAAAGGTGCACCGAAGGTCTGCTGGTCGGCGAGATAAACCGCGCCTTCCAGTTCGTGTTCCAAAAGCGGCGTCTTGGCCTGCACCGTCGCGATCTTCGAGGCGCTTGGACATGTCGGCTTTTCGGCGTCGTGCAGTCCGATCTGCGCGAGCGAGCATGCTTGCAGACCGTCGGCCGCCGCAGGACTGATCTGTACCTCCGCCGGCAGCGTCACACTGGTGTTCCGCATATCGGCCTCACCCCGCCCAAGCGGGTTCAACGTGGCTTCCTGCGGCACATGCAGATCGACCGTCAGCCCCGTCGGGGTGCTCCCCGCCTCCCAGTCCGGCCGAACATCGATCGTCGGGTCGAAAGCCAATTCTTCGCAACCTACCAATGGCGGCAGCACCGCGGTCTTGGCGATCACGTTTTCACCGGTCGCAAAGTTCCCCGGCCGATTCCACCCATCGACGCTCAACCCGAATTCCAGCGGAGTCCCACACGACACCGGGTCCGTCAAAAACGGGCGCGCTGGGACATTCGCCGGACAAGAAACAGGCGCGGTCGGCTCTTTCACCCCGTTCCCTTCTTCTTCTTCCCTCTTCGATTCTTCTTCATTGTGTGGCGCGCCCACTTCTTCGTCGGCGCGATAGCTCGGAGCTTCCCCAAGGCATTTCCCTCGGATCCGGTCATGGGCGGGTTCCGCCGGCACACCCCACACCGTCGCTCTCACGGTCATTGCCGCAACGGCCTCGGTGATATTCGACGAGCCGACCGTCACACCGTAATCTCCACCCGTCCGCACGGATGCATCCAACAGCACGGGGTGAATTTTGAGCACCATGACGCCCAGCTCTACCGGAACATCACCCGGCGGCGTAACGTTGTACAACGGGTTGGTCGCCGTTTTCAACTGCGCGAGAATCCTATGCGATACACTTTTATAACCCGTCCCTTCAACAGCCCCAACCGTCACCATCCCGACCGCCGTATCATCCGGACAGGAGTTGTCAAGAAACTCATGGTAAGAGCACGTCGGTGTCGCGCTCGGGTCACCCACAAACCCCGGCGGCAACGCCACCCGCACGTCCTTCAACCCTTCCGGCTCCAAAAAGGTAGGGTTCCCACCCACAACCATTTCTTCCGGTTCATTCATTACAAAGCTCGTCGTCAACGCAAACGGATGCGACCCCGCCCGCACATCCGGCGCTCCCAGTTCATGTCTCGCTTCCTGTTCGGGCGTCGGCCTTTCCGTCGCCGATACCTCGAAACTCTGCACCCCGAGGCCGGCTCCCCTAGCGGACCCGGCCGGCACGAATACCAACCCAACAAGCACAAGCACGCCAACCGCCACAAAGCGCCTCATGAACCCACCCCCCCGTCTACCGGCACGCCGTGCACCCCTCGTCTTTCTCGCGGCACGCTTCGCCTTTGCCGCCCGGCACGCTTCGCCTTTGCCGCCCGTTTCGCCTTCATCTTCTTCTTCTTCTTCTTAGCCACACACCTGCCACGAACGATGTGCTTGGACTTGGCACACACTACATACGGTGGTGGTGGTAGTGACGGAACGAGATTGCCGGGGCCATCGAAGGTCGCGCTCGTGGGCACACCGAACACCGGCTGCGGCGAAACAGGCAGTTTGCACGATTCCGCATCCGTAGAATCGGCATTCGCACAACCCGGAGGTTCGGCTGCCACCTGGAAACCCCCACCTTCCCGCACGTCGTACACATCTTCTCGGGAATCCGTATCCGACGGGACGAGCTGGTCGGCCGTTGCGATGAACACATCATCCCCATTCCCGCTCGCATCCATGAAGAAAGATTCGGAACCGCCCGCCACATCCGAGACCGGGAACACACACCCGCCATTTTCGGCCCGAAAGGCCGGCTGGGCTTCGGTACATGACCCCACGCCCGGCCGCTCCCACTCGTACACGTCCAACAGCCCGTTGCTGTCCAGCGGCACCAGCGAGTCATCACTTTGGAAGAACACCCGCGCACCGCCTTCGGAAGTATTGCGCGCGACATAAAATGGCGACTGTTCCCCGAGGTCGTTAATCCCCAACGATTCGTGGCCGCCAAGCGCGCTGGGACCCACGGGCCGCGACCCGAAATCACACGACAAACAGGCCAGCCTCCCCGACGCGGCGTCGAACAGGTACACCTCACGGCACCGCTCACCTTCACACTCACCGGCCGCGGCCGGCCGGTTGTCGTACCCCGTCAAACCCAACTCCGACGTAAACACCAACAACGACCCATCCCCCGACACCCGCACCGAGTGCTTCCCCGGACCAAAATCATGTTCAGTAGGCCCTTCTTCGCCCACCCAATCTTCTTCATCGCCACCACCGTTACCGAGTGCGTTAGCGAAACGAAATTCGCCGCCGCCGGCCCTCGGATCGAGCGTCGCTATGAACGACACAGGTTGGGCTGTTCGGCGACCGGTTCCCTGCCTTCGCCGTTCGGTCCGTTCGTCAGAACGCCTTCCGCGACAAAGTACACATACGACCCATCTTCGCTCGCCGTCACCAAGCCCAGCACCGCGGCGCCATTGGGGTCTTTCGCTTTCTCCGCTTCCGTGGGGACCGTGAGGTCGGTAAGCTTACATATTTCGTGTTCGTCGGGGATCTGGCATTCGTACAGGTTCGCCGCATTGTCTTCCGGGCCCGTGTCCGCGTCGTTCGTCAACTCCACTCGACTCGTGAAGAACACCCGCGACCCATCCATACTCGCGCCCCGATACCACGCCGTCCCTTCCGTCGGGCCCTTCCCCGCGTTCGGATCCGGTTCCGGTTTCCCTTCTTCGTTGGTCCTCTCCGACGCCGACACCTCGACCGTGCACGCCCCGCCGGCCACCGAACAACTATCGACCCCGCTCAACGGATTCTCCCGCACGTACACCTGCCCCGCCAACGGTTCAGCAAAACCTATGTCCTTTTCCCCACCCGTGAACACGACCCGCGACCCATTCCCAGACACCGCCCGCCATGCATCCCCGGTACTTTCTGGCCACGAGTAGCGGGCGGTAGCCCCGGCGTTGTCGTCACCTTCGAACTTACCTCCTTCGGGCGGCACGTCGACCTGGCGCAGCACTCCGCCTGCCTCCTCATACACGTGCGAATGTAGCGGCGACGCTCCACAACACAAGTTCGCCCTAAACTGGAAGACAACATGGCTGAGATCGCTCGACGCTCCCACCGCCTCTGGCAGCGTGTCGCCGTTCCTATTCGTTTTACCAAAGGGCTGATATTCTGCCTTTGGTGGCGTGACCGTCGTCACCGGTTCGTACGATCCGCTTTCGATGTCGGCCACATAGAGGTTGACGTACCCCGCAGGCTGGCTGCTCACCAACGGCGTATCAAAGCCTTCCACGACACCGCGCGAAAGGTCTTCGGTGAATAGCGATTCCCCGAACTCGGAATAAGTTGCGTGTCCCTGATACTCGATATATGGAGGGGAGATACTCCGCGTCGCCCACCCAGCCGCCCCCCGCCGTGAGAGATAAGGCACATTCAACAACGCGGATCGCGGTTCCGCGAAGGACCCCTGAGAGAAGTACACGATCGCTCCACCACCCACAGCAGCACGAGCATCGAGACCGTTCACCCCGTTGTCATCCTTGGCCAACGGCGAGACCATCTCGTATGCACGACAATCCCCGAGCCCCGCCGCGAACGGCTGCTCCGAACGCAGCTGTTCGTTGGCGCACGACCCGCCCTGCGCCCACACCGGGCCGGCCACCAACCCACCCCCACACACCGCCAACACGAGCGCCGCCACCACCCCACGAACTAGAGCACCAGACGACAAACAGCCCGAAACCCTCGACTCGCTTCTCCAACCCGCCTCCCAAATCGACTGCATCCAATTCCTCTCCAAACCGATAGAGGCGCGGATCCCACGCCAGTGGCCCGGGACCCGCGCAACACTACATCACGATCAACATACTAATTTACGGTAACGGGCTCCAAGTGGTTGCTTCGGCTTCCAATTCGCCGTTAGAGTTACGTTTAGCCAATGAGACTAACGCTGCCCCTTCCTCGGCAGCTTCTTCCGAGAAGGCGGTCAGACCCGGGTTGGCTTCTTCTTTAGCTTCGCCTCCAATTATTCTGACAACATGTTTAGGCTGTGTTGCCGGGAAATTCAGCAGCCACGAGGTTGCTTCCGTAGCCCCGCTTTCTAACGTAACTAACGTCCCCAGCGTCGGGGGCGTGTTCGGGTCGGTGAACACCTGGGCGGCCACTTTACCCGTTACTTTTGTTGTCGGAGGGCAGGTACCACCTGCTTCGGTAGTGAATTCGAGGGTAGCAAACGACGATCCTACGAACGGTGTAAATAACACTAAGAGCGAGCCTTTTTTTTCTGACGGTTTAGCACCTTCGGACTCCACTAGTTCGGACGTGAGAGCGGTGGTCTGGATCGGTTCTTTGACTTTACATTTTTCGATTTTTTTGCCGCCCGTGGTGCCTGTTACTTCACATTTTTCAAATAT
>Ga0302307_10001042_pt1 | contig 17615 bp, 10 predicted proteins | sample III_Palsa_E3_2_FD_200530 | JGI IMG/M metagenome (GOLD analysis project Ga0302307, IMG submission 200530) | Peat permafrost microbial communities from Stordalen Mire near Abisko, Sweden - III_Palsa_E3_2 | ecosystem: Environmental > Terrestrial > Soil > Palsa > Peat permafrost | place: Sweden... | reverse complement strand
TACGGAGGCCAACGCTTTTTTGAACGAGCAGAAATTAAAGATGCATTAAGCTATTTACGCTTATTATTATCCCGTCATGATGATGCAGCCTTTGAACGTGCTGTGAATTGGCCTACGCGTGGAATAGGTGATAAAACCTTAGAGCAGGTGCGCCATATTGCCCGTGAGCAACAAATATCGTTGTGGCAGACCTGCGAAAAAGTGACGCAGCAACCTCAGTTATTAACCGCAAGAGCCTCACAAAGCTTGCAACAGTTTTTACAGTTAATTGATAGCATTGCAACAGAAATGGCGGAGTTATCATTAACTGAGCAAGTGGAATTGATGTTAAATCGTAGCGGCTTATTGGCGCATTTTAAACAAGAGCGTGGCGAACAAGCCCAATCGCGGGTGGATAACTTGCATGAGTTAATTACTGCTTGCCAATCGTTTACGTATATTGAAGAAAATTCCTCGCCCTTACAAAGCTTTTTAAACCTTGCGGCACTTGAAGCCGGTGAATTACAAGCCAGTGAGCATGAAGATTATGTACCCTTGATGACTTTACATAGCGCTAAAGGCTTGGAGTTTCCCATCGTATTTTTAGCAGGTTTAGAAGAAGGCTTATTCCCGCATCAAATGTCCATTCAAGATGGGGCTAATCGCTTAGAAGAAGAGCGGCGTTTGTGTTATGTAGGGATTACGCGGGCGATGAAGAAGTTATATTTAAGCTATGCAGAATCGCGGATGTTGCATGGTAAAACACATTTTGGAGCGCCATCACGGTTTTTATATGAACTGCCTAGTGAGTTGATTGAAGAAGCAAGATTATCGCCTGCGCTGCGTGGAGCACCTGCAGTTAGTAGTAATACTGTCTATACTAAGCCTATACGGCCTAAAGGTTTATCTTCTTCTGGCCCTTATCAAAAGGGCGCGCGCGTGCAGCATAGTAAGTTTGGTGCTGGGATTATCTTGGCGGTGGAAGGAGATGGTGAAAAGCAGCGGGTGCAGGTGAGCTTTAAACAGGTTGGAGTTAAGTGGTTGATGGTGAACTTGGCAAATTTGATGCCGGCTTAGGGGCGCTTAATATCCGGAATGTTATTAGTTTAATCCCTTCTGCCAGTTTACTTCAAAGCGTGTTTTTGTTAAGCTAAAAAGCTGACATGAGAAGAATTTTAAGTAGGAAATAATGACCGGTATTGAAGAATTTTTAAAAAATTTAAAGCTTACTGCAGATGCCAAACAGCAAGTGCGCCTTGCCCTTGCCAAAATACCCGAGGAACAATTAAAACCATTTTTAAAGAAAGAATGGTACGTTGAGCAGGATATCGCTTCAGCTGCAGCCGAATATATACCTTTTAGTAATTTTTTTAATTCTAAGCCTACTTACAAAGAGCCCATCCCGCTTAGAGTACCCAGTAATTTTATTATCTTCGGCACACTGTATATACATCACCACCTAGCTGTACCGTATAATATGTGGATAAATAAAGAAAAAAACGGTAACAAACGTGCGATACAATTAATTGCTTATGCGATTATTGATCACGCTGGGTTTAATGATACAGACAAAATAGCGTTGCTCAAAAATCTGCTGACAGATGATAGAAAACAACTCACTCTATTTGAACAGGTAGAGGCTACTTATCAAGCAGAAAAACAACAAGCTGAGGAATTAGCTGCTCGTCACCAACAAACAATAGAAGCGAAAAAGCGTGAAGATTCACTGCACTATTTTAAAAATGCAGAAGAAAAAATTATCGCACTTTACAAGCAAGATACTGTTAACCAAGTTTTGCAAATCGCATCAAAAGAGCAAATTCAAAAATTAACTACCCTACCTTTTAAGGACGATAATAGTAACACAGGTTCTCTCGAATTTTCAGCTGCTCTTTTAGAAAAATTGAAGAAAGAAATAGCAGAAAAATTCAAAATCTATTTAATTGAATTAGTTAACGAAGTTGCTGAAATTAATAGCTTTGAATGTATCCAAGAACATAAGGACTTATTTTCTGTGTTGGGTAATGTGATTACCCAACACAGCATCTATTATAAGCATGCTCAAGACATATTACAGACATTACAGGCGTATTTACAACTTCGCGGCATTAAAGTTAGCAATTTTCCGCATGACACACCTATCGTTGTATTATTCAAAACACTAGACCAAACACAAAATACTTTACAAAGGCGCGTAAAAATTTTAGCATGGTTAGGTTATCCCATCGATACACAAACCCCCGATAAATTTCGTATAGACGAATTTAAATTACTCTGTGATCAAATAGTGAATGAGATAAAGCAGTGTTTCAAGAACTATACTGATGAACTAGGTATAGCTATGGCTGCTTACATCAATGCCTTAAAAGACTTCAGCAAAGACCCAAAATCCCTACCTCATATACTTACCCCCCTATTAAGCATATATATGGTAGAAAGCATTTCCACATATACGAATCAAAAAACTGGCGCTATAGTTCAGAAAAACGTAGGATTATTAAAATATTTTTTCATGTATATGGAAATTAAAAGAGAACAACTAACAAAACTGCAAGAGCAATATGACACCGAGGATCTTAGAAAATTCTCACGAGAGTTTAAATTTTTTATTGATTATAAAGAATCTTTTTTCACAGCAACAGGCGAGTTTATAAAATATCAACTTCCTAGAGGCAAAAATCGTGATCACCTAAGCGTTACTATTGTGAGCGCAACGGATGCAATGAATAAAGGTCTCGATTTAGCTGTTGATTCTCTAGAACCTACTTTTCCTACTGAATTTCATTGCTTAGAAAAGCGTATTAAGTTATTGGAGGACTTCGCTGCAGGGCTCACTTCAGCTATCAACAAGGAACTGAGCGTGTTTGAAGAGCCAGAAAAAACAACGCTTTCTCTTTTAGAATTAAAAAAACATTATGAAACTGTAATTCAAACCAAAAAACAACAGGAAATTGACTTAAAATGTATCGCGCATAAATTGTATGAGTCCGATAAACCAAAGGGCACAATGCACCGCGCCAGCTCTTCTGGTTCGCTAAACTCTACAAATCCACAGCAAGACAGAAACAATGAAGAGCGTAATCGATATTTGAGGGAAAGTATACAATCACTGCAAGAGCATAATAATACCTGCTGGAAGGAAATTCTTTTGCAGGTAAGAAATTATTTGCCTGCAATTAAAACAGATAGCTTTACAGAGCAGCCTTCTCTTACTGATATTAAAGCCTTGGAAGATCAATTAAGTGAAGAAGCCATACAGTCACTCTTTACTGATACGGCACGACTTTTAAAGATACAATATACAAGCCAAACTAAGTTAGCTGATCTGATAGATCAATTAAAGACACACGATAATTGTTTAGATAAAGCTCTTGCTTACTATCAAGTTACCGCTAAATCGCTAAGCTTTGCTGACAAAGCTAATCTATTGAAAGAAAAAATATTGCAAGAGCTTAATAATACTTTAACACAAGCAGCTACTATTTTAGGTATTACCGATTACGCACGTGCAGATAATCTGGAAAGTGCTGAACAGCAACGGGTTGCTTATGAAAAGCGGATAGATAAATTATTTTCAGGTGATTATTCACTTCATCATAGCATTGTAGATCTTTATGGCATACAACAACTGGACAATAAACTTACAGCTTTAAGCACCAAATTTAATACCTTACAGCAGCAATTAACTGCTACTGCTGGTGTTCTAGGCATTGCCTATGAAAAGCCCAAAGATTTTTTAGCAGCTCAAACTTTAGAAAAAAGTTATCATAATGAACTTGATAATGCCTTAAGGGATTTTAAAATTGAACCTAGCAGTGTTAAATTGTTACACACTAAAACACACGTTTTACGCAAGGCCAAAGATACATTAGCACGAGCTTACAGCCTATTGGGCAAAGAACCAGGCTCAGCTGCTGAACAAAAAGCAACTGATAGGCAGCAAGAGCTTACTACATTAGGATTAGAATTAACCGATGCTATTAATGCTTTTCGTACCATGTCTAATCATTTTGTCAAAACACAAGCCTATGACTTAATAGGATCGACGAAAGAAAAAAACGATCTATTAGAAGAGTATTTGAAAAATTGGCAGCAGAATATTGTTAATAAATTAACAGTTATTACTGAAAAAAGTGAATTTTTAAGCGTAGACGATAAAGGTTTAGAAATAAGAAATGCATTGCCGAAAATAATTAGCTACCCATTTGTGGCAGAACACAAAAGTTGGCCGGAAACTTTAAATACAATGATATCAGGCTTGGATTCACTTCTTACGATCCGAATTAAAAATCTTATGGAAACTAAACAGCTTATTGAAAAGATAAATGAATTAAATATTATGGTGGGTGATGAATATATTGATCATGATAAAATTAAATCCACTATCACTTCTACAGATCTTAAAGAAGTAAATAAAAAGATCAATTATTATAATTTTTTAGACTTCCTTTTTTATCAAATAAAAAAACCATTTTTAGAGTTTTTAGAAAAAAATTATCCAACAATCGCCGAGAGTTATTATAATAGTTCTGGGCTTACATCAGGAATATCTGATGGCAATGTCATTCCAGAGTTTTTAACTGAAGTGGACAGGCTGTTTGCTTTATCAGAAAAACTTGGCTTGGAAAATATTCATTTTATGAATGAACAGGGCGCAAATTTTCTCAAACAAAATAATTTTAAGTTTGCTACTGCTGCACCAGCTATTGAAGGTCCATTGCAAAGAGAATGCTTATTTGTTGATAAACTTAAAGCCTTATTTGATGCGAAGTTATCGGTTAGCAAGGATGTTGGTGGCGATGCTAACGTTCCAAAAGATAGCAACGTCGTGCCCCTGTCTAATGATAAAGATCAAAAAGCAATAATGCGGGCTTTTATTAAAATTCTGGAGATACGTATAGAAGAATCTGCACTGGAAAGGAAAAATGATATCCGTAGATTTTTTATACCTTGTTGGGCGGGGCGGAAGTTGGCAAAGGAAAAGGCGTTAAATGACTTGCAAGATAAAATTGCTGCTGAAGTTGTTGCAGAATCTACCAAAACATTACAAAATGTAATTGCAGAATCTTTAGGTGATAAAGAATTAAAGCATAATTTATTTATAGGGCATCGCACTGGCTGGCCAATTTTTAATTGGACAAGCCGTACTGAGCAGTTGGTGAGTGCTGTTTTGGAAGAGAAAAGTGATGGCGTTATGATGGAGCAGTTTAATCATTTTGTGGTTAAGCGTAGTAGAATGAAGGTGAACTCTCAGTAAGCGTGCCTAACAACCCTCTTTAATCCTGTTAACCTGATCACGTTTCCATGTAATATGATCAGGTCACAATAAAACAGTCATATTTTTTTAATTTAAGCAGCTTTAGGAATGATAGGTGATATTTTTTTATGCGCTCGCTGCGTAAGTTTTATGGATACTAAAGTCTCAAGGGGTAAAAGAGCTCATCCTCCGGCACTATCACGAGGGTTGTTGCTAAGAGGTATCTATAGTAATCAAATCGCTAAGCCTAGCGCCTAAATCTTCACTCATAGCGGTATAAAGATGCTCCCAACTATCGATAAGAAAAAGAATTAAATTGTAGACTCCCCTCACCTACACGCATAATGTGCGCCTTCATTAAAAAACTTATCCAAATCTGGCTTCACATTTTCTACCAATTCTTTTCCTATCGCCAACAATAATTTCTGCTGTGTTTCAGTAATATCCAAACTCGTCGAAATAGCCCTAGCCTCCGGGTATTTATCAATATCAAGGTAAATAGCCAGCACACTCTGTGCGCCTCTTGCACATAATAAACTGCGAGTAATTTGCCGTAATTGCGGCTTTAAGCGATTACGCGCTGAATCTATACCAATTTCACCCAAGCGTATTAAAAAATCTGCATTGCCGGGTTGCTCGCCTGAGGCTGAGTATGGCTCAGAGTTATCGCGATAGGCATCAATAATAATTAACACTTTATGTGGCGCTTTATCTTGCTCTAATAAATTTAATGCCGTATTAATCCCTAAATTATCTGCTAAACCACCATCTAATAAATGTAAATAACAGGTTTGATCACAACCAGCACTCACTAGTGTTGTCGGTGGTACGGCTATGGGAAAATTAGCACTAGTGCGCATAGCAACAACCAAAGGGAATTCTCCGCCATAAGCCAAATCACTGTAACTTCCTTCTAAAGGATAATCTTTTTGTCCATACCGATATTTTACGATTTTATAACGCGCCAAAATATCTGGTGTGAACGGAAAAATAGCGCCATTTTGGAAAATGGTCGCATTAGCAACCCAATAAGGTAACTTTACCATAGCAGAGGGTTCATCAGCAGATATAAAAATATCATTTAAACGAAACACATCATAAGGCTCACTAAAAATATCTTTTTCCAACTGTTGCTCTAAGATTTCACCACTGTGCACACCGGCCACAAAGCGGGCTTTAAATAAATTTTTAATTACATCGGCAGTATATGATGCGGTTAATCGCGGTAAGCTTTCCACTTTTACTTGTTTAGTTTTGGAAATACCACCATGTAAATAATTTTCAAATGACAAACTCTCCAAACTCGTAGTATCTGGGTTGTTGTATAAAAAATGCCGCAAACTTGCCATATACGCACCAACACCAAAACCACCTCCTGATACGGTCGAAAAATAATCCACTTCATCCAATAAACGGCTTTTTAATTGCGGGTGCGTGTAACGCTCTAAACCCATTAAAATACCTGCTGTTAAATTAGCGGCGCGATAACCACCACCTGATGCAGCCACTGCAACGACTAAATCATCACGTTGCCAAGGTCGACCTTCTGGAGATTGCACAGATTGATAGCGCGATAAATCAACATTTAAAGGCGCTGCTGCAATTTTTCTATCGTTAGCTTTTGCATTAAGATAATCCCTATTGCCTTGTAAAACCCCGCAGGAAGATAGCAGTATTACGGTAAAAAAAATAACTATAATTTTGCTAATCACAGAATTTATCATGATGGGTTTACCAATTTTGCTAAACCAACTACCCAAGCAGGATGACTATTTACACAAGGTAGCAAACGCAAGGAGCGGCCACCTAGCAATAACCACTGTTCTTTAGCGCGAATGCCAATTTCTTCTAAGGTTTCTAAACAATCGGCCACAAAAGATGGGCATATTACGGCTAAATCATTAATTCCTCGTTCGCGCAAAGTCATTAATATTTCATCAGTATAGGGTTTAATCCAAGGTGTGCGCCCTAAGCGGGATTGAAACGAAACCGTATAATCTTCTGGCTTTAATTGCAAACACGCCGCAAGGGCACGTGAGCTTGCATAACTTTGCGCGCGATAGCAAAAACGATTATGTGCCGTGATCTGCGGGCATGGCGCTAACCTATCACAAGCAATAGATTTATCTTCACTTGCAGCGACTTGGCGTACTGGCAAACCATGATAACTCATCAACCAATGATCTGGCGTAAAGCCTTGTAACGCTTCTTTGGCAATGCTTGCTTGCGCATCGATAAAAAATGGATGATCAAAGAAATCTCCGCCCATCGTTACAGCAGGGATCACCGGTTTTGCCGCTAAATGCTCAAATACAGCTTGCATGGCAGAACCTGTAGCTGCTTTTGAATATTGAGGAAATAAAGGCTGAATCACTAATTTATCGCAAGTAGTTAATAGTTTTTCAAGAGCGCTTGCTATAGATGGCTCGCCATAACGCATGCCTAAAGCTACTTTAAAGTTATCACCTACTTGCTGTTGTAATTGTTCGGCTAGACGCTGACAATGTACTAATAAAGGCGAACCTGCTGCTGTCCATATTGATTGATAAGCACGCGCAGATTTTTGCGGACGGGTTGGTAGAATAAAAGCTTCTAGTAATATAAGACGAATAAAATAGGGAATATCTACCACACACGGATCGGATAAAAATTGCCGTAAATAACGGCGCACATCGGGTACCGCAGGGCTTTCTGGTGTTCCTATATTGATTAATAAAATGCCAGTCGTCATAAATTCAATCTACTCCCCGCCTTAGGGATCAGTTCCCATATAAAAATAGTCGAAGTAAGCCTAAGAGACTCCAAGCTCCATAACCGCGGCTTTAATAGGGCCATTTGCAGCTGGCATCTGGTAATCCGCCAGTAAGGCTTTATCAACCCAACACATCGCTAATTGCCCTTCACGTATCATAGGCTCGCCACTAAAGGTATGCACATGAAAAGCGTGTAATACGACATGCTTATGGCCATAATTATAAGGCACCATTAATAAAGGGGTAGCCGCTTGCACGGTAATGCCTATTTCTTCTTGCAGCTCACGGGTTAAGGCCGCCAGTAGGGTTTCCTCGGGTTCACATTTACCCCCCGGAAATTCCCATAAACCACCACCTTCCACATGTAAAGGACGGCGTGTTAATAATACTTGTTGCTGAATATTGGTAATAATGCCAACAGCCACATTAATCATTGGTTTTCTCTAACCGGCCATGACATTGTTTAAACTTACGGCCAGATCCACAATAACACGGATCATTACGCCCTACTTTCTCCTCACGGCGCACAAAAGGCACCACTTGGCTGCGATCGTTATCCGCTTCATCAGCTATCGCTGGCTCAGAATTAAGCGCATCAATACTAGCATGTTCATAGTGCGCTTTAGCTAAGCTATCGCTATGCTGTGGCGCCAGCTGCTCTATGAGTGCTTCCGGTTGTTGCTGTACTTTAAATTTACATAAAATAGCCACCACTTCACGCTTTAAACGCTCTAGTAAAGTTTCAAATAAAGCAAACGCTTCACGCTTATATTCTTGCTTCGGATCTTTTTGTGCGTAACCCCGTAAACCTACGGCTTGGCGTAAATGATCCATCGCGCTTAAATGCTCTTTCCATAAAGTGTCCAAGGTTTGCAACATAACAGCTCGCTCAAATTGCCGCAGCACACTAACACCGGCTAATTGCTCTTTTTGTGTATACGCTGCTGTGAGCGCTTCTTTGACTTTTTGTGCAATATCAGCAATGTGTAATTCATCATCACCTGCTAACCACTCTGCAATCAGGAATTGCATATCAAATTCTTGTTGCAAAGCTTGCATAGCGCCTGGTACATCCCATTGCTCCTCTAAAGTATCAGGGAGTAAATAAACCGCCAGTACTTCATCCACCACTTCATCGCGTAATGCGGCAACATTTAATGCATCATCAGCAACTTGCATCAATGCATTTCGTTGTTCATAAATGACTTTACGCTGTTCATTGGCCACATCATCAAATTGCAATAATTGTTTACGGATATCAAAGTTACGCCCTTCAACTTTACGCTGCGCATTTTCAATAGCTCTAGTCACCATACCACTTTCAATCGCTTGCCCTTCTTCCATACCTAATTTTTGCATAATGCTAATTAAATTAGGTGAGGCAAAAATACGCATTAAATTATCTTCTAAGGATAAATAGAAGCGTGTAGAACCTGGATCACCTTGCCGGCCAGAACGGCCGCGCAATTGGTTATCAATACGCCGTGATTCATGGCGCTCAGAGCCAAGCACATGTAAACCACCAGCAGCCACCACTTCATCATGACCTTTTTGCCACTCTGCGGTAACTTCTGCTACGTGCTCTGGCGTAGGATCAGTAAGCACAGCAAGCTCTGCTTTTAAACTACCACCTAATACAATATCCGTACCACGGCCTGCCATATTGGTGGCAATGGTGACGCTGCTTTTACGGCCTGCTTGCGCGATAATTTGTGCTTCTTGCTCATGGAATTTAGCGTTTAACACTTTATGCGCAATATTTTCTTTCTTTAATAAATTCGATAAAAACTCGGAGGTTTCGATCGAAGCTGTTCCCACCAATACCGGTTGATTGCGCGCTACGCAATCTTTAATATCTTTAATAACAGCATTAAATTTATCTTTAGCACTTAAGAAAATTAAATCCGCTAAGTCTTGGCGCTGGGCAGGTTTATTAGTAGGAATAACCACAACTTCCAAACCATAAATTTGCTGGAACTCAAAGGCTTCAGTATCTGCTGTTCCTGTCATACCACTTAATTTTTCATATAAGCGGAAATAATTTTGGAAAGTAATAGAAGCCAAGGTTTGGTTTTCATTTTTAATTGGCACATTTTCTTTAGCTTCAACTGCTTGATGCAAGCCATCAGACCAACGGCGCCCTGGCATCGTGCGCCCGGTGTGCTCATCAACAATAATCACTTCTTTATCACGCACAATATAATCGACATCACGCGCAAATAACGCATGAGCACGTAAAGCAGCATTGACATGGTGCATTAAAATAATACTGGTAGGGCCGTATAAGCTTTCATTTTCAGCAAGTAAGCCTTCAGTTGCTAGTATTTGTTCAACACGCTCATGACCAGCATCTGTTAAGAACGCTTGGCGTGCTTTTTCGTCTACGGCATAATCACCAGGGCCATCCTCGCTGGTTTGTTTGACCAATTGCGGCACAAGGGCATTCATACGACGATATAATTCAGAGCTGTCTTCAGCAGGGCCAGAAATAATTAACGGCGTACGCGCTTCATCAATTAAAATAGAATCCACTTCATCGATAATGGCAAAATGCAAATCGCGTTGTACTTTATCTTCTAAGGAAAATACCATGTTATCGCGCAGGTAATCAAAGCCATATTCGTTGTTGGTACCATAGGTAATATCAGCTGCATAAGCCGCTTGTTTCTCGGGTTTATCCATGCCAGCAACAACAACACCAACCGTTAAACCGAGAAAATTATAAATAGGCGCTTTCCAATTTGCGTCACGACGTGCTAAATAATCGTTAACGGTAATCACATGCACACCACGACCCGCTAACGCGTTGAGATAAGCAGGCAATGTTGCTACCAAGGTTTTACCTTCACCGGTATGCATCTCTGCAATACGCCCTGAATGTAACACCATACCGCCAATGAGCTGCACATCAAAATGACGCATATTGAGCACACGCTTGGAAGCTTCACGCACTACCGCAAAGGCTTCTGGCAATAACGCATCCAGCGTTTCCCCTTTAGCAAGACGCGCACGAAATTCTGCCGTCTTGGCTTGCAAGGCTTCATCACTTAAAGCCTCCATGCTAGGCTCTAAAGCGTTAATGTGTGCGACATTTTTTAGCATCGGTTTGATGATGCGTTGGTTACGGCTACCGAAAATCTTTTTGAATAAGGAAGTAATAAAGGCCATTGTAGTGTTAACCTGTGTTTTTTAAGGGAAGCTTGTTATAGTAAGGTGAAACAATACCATTTTAGGCCAGGATAATCCATCAGCACATAAAAATTTTAGTCGAGAGAGAATTGGGGTAGGCATTTGTGCCAAGATCCCCTATCATGAGCAAATCTCAATACCACGAGGAGTAAGCTGCAGCAATGAATCACCAACAACTTACACAATTTGTTAATGCCACCTGGGATAACCAGATCGTACCAAGCTTGATCGAATTTATTAAGATCCCCAACAAGTCACCTGCCTTTGATGCTAGCTGGCAACAGCATGGTTATATGGAACAAGCAGTGCAACTTATCAGCAACTGGTGCCAACAACAACAGCTGCAAAGCTTTCATTTAGACATCATCCGCCTGCCCAATCGTACCCCGTTGATTTTTATGGAAGTAGCAGGCCATCAATCGGAGCAAACCGTGTTATTGTATGGCCATTTGGATAAGCAACCCGAAATGACGGGTTGGCAAGACGATTTAAGCCCTTGGAAACCTGTCATTCGCAATAATCGTTTATATGGCCGCGGGGGTGCCGATGATGGTTATGCCGCGTTTGCCTCAGTGACCGCGATAAAAGCATTGCAAGAGCAACAGATCCCGCACGCGCGCTGCGTTATCATTATTGAAGCCTGTGAAGAAAGTGGTAGTGTTGATTTACCTTATTACATCGATGCCTTACAAGATCGCATTGGGCAACCCGATTTGGTGGTCTGTTTAGATTCTATGTGTGGTAATTATGATCAACTGTGGGTTACCACTTCCTTACGGGGTTTAATGAGTGGTGAGCTGCGCATTGATGTGCTCAATGAAGGCGTACACTCCGGGCAAGCTAGTGGTGTTGTTCCTTCTAGTTTCCGCGTATTACGGCAGTTATTAAGCCGCATTGAAGATGAAACCAGTGGCCAGGTTTTATTAAAAGACTTGCATGTTGCTATCCCGACCCAGCGTTGCGAACAAGCCAAAGTGGCAGCAAAAGTATTGGGCCAAAAATTGATCGATGATTTCCCCTTTCATGGCAAAACCAAAGCGGTAGATTTACCCTTAGATGAACTGATACTCAATAAAACCTGGCGCCCTGCTTTAAGCATCACCGGTGTAAAAGGAATACCCCCATTAGAAAGCGCGGGTAACGTGTTACGCCCTTTTACTTCAGTGATGTTATCGATGCGTATTCCTCCACACTGTGATGCTGAAAAAGCCTTGCAGAGTTTAAAGCAAGCGCTAGAAACCAATCCCCCTTATAATACCAGTGTCACCTTTACCCCACAAAAAGCTGCGGCAGGTTGGAATGCACCTACATTAGCACCGTGGTTAGAAAAAGCATCTGAGGAAGCGTCTCAACAATTTTTTGGGCATGAGCCGGTGTATATTGGCGAAGGGGGTAGCATTCCTTTTATGGGGATGTTAGGTGAAAAATTCCCGCAAGCACAATTTATGATCACCGGGGTATTAGGCCCACATTCTAATGCCCATGGCCCTAATGAGTTTTTAGATATTCCCACCGGTAAAAAACTAACCGCATGTGTGGCGTACGTATTACAAGAGCATTATAAAAAATAACGATGTCTACCTTAAACCCGGCGCAAGCAGCCGCAGTCCGCTATATTGATGGCCCAGCACTTGTTATTGCAGGTGCGGGCAGTGGTAAAACGCGTGTTATTACCGAAAAAATTGCGTACCTTATTACCGAGTGTGGTATAAAACCAACGCAATTAATTGCAGTAACCTTTACCAATAAAGCCGCGCAAGAAATGAAATCACGCGTGGCAAGTTTATTAAAAGGTAAGCAGAGCCGTGGGCTGGCTATTTCTACGTTTCATACACTCGGTTTAAATTTATTACGCCAAGAGCATACAACCGTAGGCCTGGGTAAGAATTTTTCGATTTTAGATCAAGAAGATGCTAAAGGCCTATTGCAGCAAATTATGCAACGCGATTATGGGGATAATACAGCAGTATTAGAAGACATTCAGCGCGCCATCTCTTATTGGAAAAATGAATTGCTCTCCCCAGAAAAAGCGCAAAGCCAAGCTAAAGATGAAAAAGAATTATTACATGCCACAGTATATAGCGCTTATGTGCGTTATTTGCGCGCTTATAATGCTGTGGATTTTGATGATTTAATTTTATTACCGGTGCAATTATTGCAACAACATCCTGTTATTTTAGAAAAATGGCAAAATAAAATACGGCATGTGTTGGTCGATGAATATCAAGATACGAATTATTGCCAATATACCTTAATTCGCTTACTGACTGGCGTGCGCGCTGCTTTTACCTTAGTGGGTGATGATGATCAATCTATTTATGCTTGGCGAGGTGCCAGGGCTGATAATTTCTCGCGCTTACAAGCTGATTATCCTATTATAAAGGTTATTAAATTAGAGCAGAATTATCGTTCCTGCCAATCTATTTTACGTGCCGCCAATCAGCTTATTGCTAACAATCCCCATGTGTTTGAAAAAAAACTATGGAGTGATAAAAATCATGGCAATAAAATTAGAGTATTGCAAACCAAAACCGATATTGATGAAGCCAAGCGTGTCGTATTGGATTTAATTAACCATCGCTTTAGGCATCAAACCACGTATAATAATTACGCCATCCTTTTTCGTAGCAACCATCAATCCCGCCCCGTTGAGCAAGCGCTACGTGAACATGCCATCCCTTATCAACTCACAGGTGGCACCTCATTTTTTTCCCGTAGCGAAATAAAAGATTGTATGGCTTATTTACGGCTTATCACCAACCCAGAGGATGATGCTGCCTTTTTACGCATCATTAATACCCCACGGCGCGAAATTGGCCCAAGTACTGTGGAAAAATTAAGTGATTATGCACGCTCACGCGGTGTAAATTTATTGGCTGCAAGTAATGAGCTTGGGTTGTCACAAGTATTAGCCGATCGCGCCTTAAAACAAGTACAAGGCTTTAGCCGCTGGATTTATCATACTGCTGCCCAATTAACCGAACGCCCAACTGCTGCTGATATTAAAGCCATGTTAGAAGAGCTCGATTATTTTACCTGGCTTTTAGATAATTCAGCGAACCCCAAAGCTGCAGAGCGTGCGAATAAGCATGTTGAAGATTTATTAGCATTAATTGAAAAAATGCTACAGGATGAAGAAAAAACATTAAGCGATGTGATTGCGCGTTTGGCCTTATTGGATTTAATCGATAGAAATAGTAAAGAGCAAGAACGAGATGAAGTGCAATTAATGACACTGCACGCCGCCAAAGGGTTGGAATTTGAGCATGTCTACTTAATTGGCATGGAAGAAGAATTACTACCGCATCGCAATAGCGTGGAAGCAGAGACGATTGAAGAGGAACGACGATTAACGTATGTGGGAATGACACGGGCAAAAAGGAGTTTGACGTTTACGTTAAGCAGCATGCGTAAACGCTATGGGGAACAGCAAGATTGTTTACCAAGCCGGTTTTTAAGTGAAATTGCGGCTGAGGAATTGGAGTGGGAAGGGAAAAGCGCGGTATCGATGGAGGAGAATGTGGCCAAGGGAGAGGAGCATTTGGCGTTTTTGCAGAAATTGTTGGGAGTTGGGAGTGAGTAATTATTAATTCATTTTTTTCCGGAAAGGCACCTAAAGTTTTTGTTGTTACTTTTTTTTAGGCAACAAGGGTTTAGTTTTATCAGATTTATTTTCAATTTTTTAATGCTGGCTTGGTGATCATTCTTTGCTGAAGCCACTATGTTTGATCGGTTATTTCAGAATGATTTTTATCCTTTCTAACTAACTTCTTCGGGTTGTATACAGTGGCCGTCAATGCTTCAAATGAACGTTTGTCGGTATCATGGGATTGAATATGACCACCATCTATATTGAGTATAAGCTCCTCTGAAAAACAGGATTGATTTGCAGCAAACCAATCCTCCTCCTGCTTAACCACACTCAATAAATGACCTACTTGATTAATGGTTTTTTGAATACGACTTTGGCTATTAATGGGTCTTTGTGAACAACATTTTTTTGCAAGAAGTGCTTCTGTTTTTTTAAAACTACTTTCTGCTCCAAGTAGACATTGCATTTCTACTAAATCAGGATGTAGTGCACTTGCATAGGTTCATCAATACTTATTTTATACTCGTCCAACCACAGGTACATTTTTTACGCTGCAAAGATATTTTATGGTCAGTAAATACCGAATGAAAGTCAGATTGAAATTTACCACTCTTTTTAGTCTTATGACCGCATTCAGGGCATGTCTGATGCTGATCATTGATAATTTTTTCTTGTGACTGATGAAGAATATGAATTTGCTCTTTATGTGAAAATCCAAGCTCGTTTATCTGCTGGGGAGCAGTTGTCATCTTTTCATAGACAAGATGCTCGATAACGACTTCATTCGTCTCGATATTAATTTCTTGAGCAATAATTTTAGATTTCATATTATACCCCTTCTTAGAACAGATTGGATAAGAGTAACAGAAAATAATAAATTAGTCAATTAATGAGATGCTTCATACTCGCATTGAAAGTAGCATAAGTTATGTTACTAGCACCTACGAAACTTTTCACCCCGATTTGCAGTTACAACCAACCATGTACCAGATCTAAACTCACTCTTTTACGAATCAAGCTTCGAGGAATTAGACCTGGAGAGATTAAATTAAAAATTTTATTTAAATATCGCAACACTTCAAAAATCAATTTTTGAGATGATCACGTTTTTTGACAAAACCTAGATGCGAAACAGACAAAGTGTAAGACGTGCGCGCGCATTGGCGATTAATAAAATCTTTAAACTCATGAATAGTAAATGGATAAAATATTGCTAAATTGACGGTTTGTGGGACTTTTTCTACATCTGTAGGAAAAATAATTTCAAGATTAGCATATTGACTACCTAGCTGGCTCAACTCTTTTTTTGACAGTTCACGCTTTAATTTAATTTCTTGTGTTTGCTTATTAATTTCGTATAAAGCAAGCAAATGTCGATATTGTTTAAGAGATGGATAATTTTTTAAAGCTTCTTCGGTATTTTCTTGATAAGTTTGCAAAAAATCTTGCGCCTGAGGGCTAAACATATGTAACGGTAAAGCAAAACGGTCAATTTCTGTAGCTTTATAACGGATTTGGTGTTCCACAAGCGATTGATAATAAGGTCGCAAGTTTTTATTATTGTTTTGTTGCGGATCTCCCAATGCTGAAAAATCGTCTAACTCTAATGTAAGTGTTTTTTCTGCTGCTCGGTTAGCTTGATAGCACGCCCAAATATTTTGTAATAAGTAATCCCCACCGCCTGGCCAACAATATATCAAGTTTTGTTGTCTTGGGATAGCACTGAATTGTTCACGCTCAAAAACAGTAAGTAGTCTTTCCATTCTATGACTATTAGTTAATTCACCGACTTCTGCGACTAATTCGCCACTAACGACAGCTGCAAGAGTGGCTATAATGCTGGCAGTAAGGCTCATTATAGTTATTGTAATTGGAGAGGTAGTGGATAGATAAGACGCTCCTCCATTAGGGAAATATAAACGACCTATCGCACTCAATGTATGAATAGTGAACCAATATATTAGTGCACCAATACCACCCATGATCACCTTCTTTTCATTGGCTTGTGGAGCATTAAAAAATCGGGTGCCTCCTGCTAAAAAGAGTGCAGACAGAATTGGAAACGATTTAAATCTATAATAGCTAAGAGAAGAATTTGACGCATGTTTTGAATTAAAAAACACATCTCGTAATATCTTTATTCCATTTATTGTTAGTATTCCTAGTAAGGGAGAAAAGCTATTAAGCGCCAATAGCTTTTGTGTTGATACCCAAAGAGGAGCTTCTTGTCCATACTTATAAGGGTAAATCCGTAGCAAAGTACCTATATGTTCTGCTCCAGTGTTAATATAATTTGGCTCGGCTACGTAGCTAGTCATATACGAATAAGAAACTCCTGTATGTCCATTCATATATTTTAGTAAGCTGCCAGAACCAGGACTATCAAACGTTACGACTGTACGAATGCAGTTAAAATCTTTGGCTTCATGGTATGCGGTGATTTCTGCTAATAATGCCCCCAGGGAGTGGCCAGTGTGTGAGCGTGCATAATGTTTCAATTCAGGGTTTTTTTCAATTTCATCCCAAACACTCTGACTAAAATAATAAGCAGTTGCAAATTGTTTAGCAGGATAACCAAGCAGTGCAAAAAACGCATCAGTGATGATATCTTGGTAATTAACTGTTCCTTTGTGTGCAATGATAATTTCCTGTTGTTGATGATTAATATAAGCTACGCCGTAATAGCCATGTTGATGATCTTCTGAAAATTCTTTTTGGTATTCTTTGTATTTTTGCCAATCACCAGGCATTTTTTCCCATAAAAAAGAACTATTTAGCTCTGTAAAGAACGGATTGGCATTTTCAGGGCAATTGACGTCTTTTTTAATAATAACATTAGTACCTG